>Ga0325400_1000119_pt1 | contig 47778 bp, 41 predicted proteins | sample PopdelMetagenome_2_FD_205662 | JGI IMG/M metagenome (GOLD analysis project Ga0325400, IMG submission 205662) | Populus deltoides microbial communities from Bellville, Georgia, United States - Xylem-PdKOR-R1 | ecosystem: Host-associated > Plants > Phyllosphere > Stem > Wood/Secondary xylem... | reverse complement strand
AGCGGCACGAGCAGCGCCACGCGGTTGCGCTGCGTGTCGCGCGGGATGCCGGGCTCCACGCCCGGCTCGGCGGGGGCCTGGACCCTGGGCGGGGGCGGCGGGGGGCCGGCGGCGGGCTCGGCCCCGCGCGGTACCAGCGTCTGGCACGCGCCGAGCAGCAGGGCCGCCCCCAGCGCCAGCCAGCGGCCGCCGCTCCTTCCGTACCGGGGCGGTTGCGGTGCCGCTATCGCCTCTGCCATGTGCACTCCCCGTGAACCCTCTGGAACCCGGCCTCTACATCGTCGCGACGCCCATCGGCAATCTGGGCGACCTTTCCCCGCGCGCCGCCGACATCCTGGCGCGCGCGGACGCGGTGGCGGTGGAGGACAGCCGCGTCACCGCCGGCCTGCTCCGTCACATCGGCGCGAAGCGGCCGATGATCCCGTATCACGACCACAATGCGGAAGCGGTGCGGCCAGGGCTGGTGGCGCGGATGGAGACGGAGGCCGTGGCCCTGGTGTCGGACGCGGGCACGCCGCTGATCTCCGACCCCGGCTACAAGCTGGTGCGCGACGCGCGCGCGGCGGGGCGGACAGTGGTGACGGTGCCGGGTCCCTGCGCGGCGGTGGCGGCGCTGACGCTGGCGGGACTGCCGACCGACCGTTTCCTGTTCCTGGGCTTCCTGCCGCCCAAGGCGAAGGCGCGCTCGGACGCCATCGCCGAGGTGGCGGGGGTCCGCGCCACGCTGGTGCTGTACGAATCGGGGCCTCGGCTGGCGGCGTGCCTCGCCGCGCTGGCGGAGGGCTTAGGCGACCGCGAGGCGGCGGTGACGCGCGAGATCACCAAGCGGTTCGAGGAGGCGGTGACGGGTACGCTGTCGGCGCTGGCCCAGCGCTACGCGACCGCCGACGCGCACCCCAAGGGCGAGATCGCGGTGGTGGTGGCCCCGCCAGGCAGCCCCCCGCCGCCCGCGGCCGAGGATGCGGACGCGGCTCTGGCGGACGCGCTGACGCGCCTGCCCGTGGGCCGCGCGGCGAGCGAGGTGGCGGCTCGGCTGGGGCTGGACCGGCGGATGCTCTACGCCCGCGCGCTGGCGTTGAAGGAATGAGGCGGACGCCGGAAGCGCGCGCGGCGGCGGAGGCCGCGGGACGACGCGGCGAGCGGCTGGCGGCGTGGTGGCTGCGGCTGAAGGGGTGGAGCATCCTCGACCGGCGCGTGCGGACGGTCGCGGGCGAGGTGGACCTGGTGGCGCGGCGGGGATCGCTGATCGCGTTCGTGGAGGTCAAGACGCGCGCGCGGGCGGCCGAGCTGGACCATGCCATCGACGAACGGCGGCTGGCCCGCGTGGCGGCGGCGGCCGAGATCCTGTTCCCGCGCTATGCCGGGCCGGGCGACGACGCGCGCGTGGACGTCCTGCTGCTGGCGCCGGGCACGCGGCCGCGCCACATTGAGAACGCCTGGATCGGGTAGGAGATCGATCAGCCGGCCGGTTCGATCAGGTCCCAGCGGTTGCCGTACGGGTCCTCGAACACCGCCACCGTACCGTAGGGCTCGTGCCGTGTCGGCTCGGTGAAGCGGACGCCACGGGCTTCGAAGGCCGCGCGGTCGCGGGCGAGATCGTCCGTTTCCAGGAACAGGAACACGCGGCCGCCGGCCTGGTCGCCCACGGCCGCGCGCTGGCGCTCGCCGACGGCGCGGGCGAGGAGCAGGCCGTGCGACGCGCCCGGCGGGGCGACGACGACCCAGCGCTTGTCCGGCCCGAGCGGCGTATCCTCGCGCAGCTCGAAACCCATCGCCCCGACGTAGAAGGCCAGCGCCTCGTCATAGTCGCGGACCAGCAGCGCGGTGAGCGCGATCCGCGCGCTCACACCGTGACCGCGCGCTCGGCCATGCCGTCCGCCCCGAACAGGCGCAGGTAGCGGGTCACCTCGTCCGGATCGCCCGTCGCCTTGGACGGGTTGTCGGAAAGCTTGACCGCCGGGCGGCCGTTGGCGCGCGTCACCTTGGCCACCAGCGATATGGGTTCCAGACCGTGCCCCCCCTCCGGATCGCAGCCGGCAAAGTCGTTGGTGAGGTTGGTGCCCCAGCCGAAGCTCGTCCGCACGCGGCCGTGGAAGTGGCGATAGGTGCGCTCGATACTCTCCACGTCCATGCCGTCGGAGAAGATCAGCAGCTTGGTCGCCGGGTCGCGGCCCTTCGAGCGCCACCATTGCATGATCTGCTCGCCCCCTTCGATCGGCGGCGCGCTGTCGGGGCGGAAGCCGGTCCAGTCGGCTACCCAGTCGGGCGCGTCGCGCAGGAAGGCGGCGGTGCCGAACGCGTCGGGCAGCACGATCAGCAGGTTGCCGCGATAGTGGCGGCGCCAGGCGTCCAGCACCGCGTAAGGGGCCGCGCGGACTTCCTCGTCCGTGCCCGCCAGCGCGGCCGTGACCATGGGCAGTTCGTGCGCGTTGGTGCCGATGGCCTCCAAGTCGGCGTCCATGGCGAGCAGCACGTTGGACGTGCCTTTGAAGCGGTCCCCCAGCCCTTCCTTCAGCGCCTCCACGCACCAGCGCTGCCACAGGAAGCCGTGGCGCCGCCGCGTGCCGAAGTCGGACAGCGCCAGGTCGGGGAGCGCGCGCAACCGCTCCACCTTGTCCCACAGCCGCGCCTTGGCGCGCGCGTAGAGCACGTCGAGCGCGAAGCGGCCGTGGCCGCGCATGGCGGATCGCGCGCGGAGTTCGTTGACGATGGAGAGCGCGGGGATCTCCCACATGGTGGTGTGCGTCCAGGGGCCGTCGAAGGTGAGCCGGTACTGGTCGCCGTCGCGTTCGAGATCGTATTCGGGCAAGCGGAAGTCGGCGAGCCAGGCGATGAAGTCGGGCCGGAAGATCTGGCGCTCGCCGTAGAAGCTGTTGCCCGCCAGCCAGATCAGCTCCTTCTTCGAGAAACGGACGGTGCGGGCGTGGTCGAGCTGCTCGCGCAGCTCGCGCTCGTCCACGTCGCGGGCGAGCGCCACGTGGCGGCTGCGGTTGATGAGCGAGAAGGTGGCCGTCACGTCCGGGTGGTCGTCGCGGATCGTCTGGAGCATCAGCAGCTTGTAGAAATCGGTGTCCAGCAAGCTGCGGACGATGGGGTCGAGCCGCCAGCCATGATCGTAGGTGCGGGTCGCGATGTCGGTGACGGCCATGACGATCTATCCCGTGACGAGGTTGAGGAAACGGTCGGACGGACCGATGCTGGCGCGCCGGCCCCAGTCGAAGGGCAGGAAGTCCTGCTCGATCCCGTCGGCGAACACCACGCCGCCGTCCATGCGCGACGTGACGGCGAGCGGCTCGGCGGCGATCCTGCCGGCGCGCATCCCGGTACCCGTCGCCCGGCTGGGGAAAGGCTCGCGCACCAGATAGCCCACCGCGCGCTCCTCCGGCCCCAGCGCCAGGCTCTGGCCCGTCGCCTCCAGGATGGAGCGCGCCCAGCCGGTGATGCCGGTGCCGCTGGCGACGATGAGGCCGCTGGACGACTGGTTCTCATGGGCGTCGCCGTCCGCCAGCGCGTAACGGGCGGACTGGTGACTGCGATGGCCCAGGAACACCTCGTTCAAGGCGGTGAGCGTCTCGCCCGTGTCCAGCACCGCCTCCACCATGGTCCGGCGCTCGGCGGGCGCGTCGCCGTGGAAGGCGGCCGGCAGCAGGCGGGCCAGCCTGTCGGCGCGGAGCCGCGCCAGCACGCCGTCGTACAGGTCGGGGGACGGATTGACGCCCAGCACGGGCTGGCCGTGCAGGTACTTCGCGACGTTGGCGACCAGCCCGTCCTGGCCGACCGCCACCACCACGTCCTCTGGCCCGAACAGGAATCGGTCCAGGTCGTCGCGCTCCACCTCCGCCTGGCGCCAATCGGGGGGCACGGCGGCGCGCGCGGCGCGCAGGGCGTCGGCCTGCTCGGCGTCGCGCGCCTCGAGGTCCTCGGCCCGCTGCCCGCGCGAGCGCATCACGAAGCGGACCTGACCGCGCGTGGCGTGGGCTGCCAGCATCAGCCGATAGTCGCTGGGGCGCGTGACGAACACGGCGCGGGGGCGGACGACGGACATGGGGCGCTCAGCGCTCCGGCAACGGGGCCGCGGGCTTGCGGAACTCGCCCAGCACGGTCGCCAGCAGATCGGGCGTGACGTTCAGATGCTCGATCCGGTCGAGCTTGCCAGCCAGCTCGCGCGCGGCCAGCCCCATCAGCACGCCCGGCGGCAGGTCGCGATAGGTGGCGACGCGCTGCGCCTCCGCCTCGGCGCACGCGCCCTCGACGGTGCGGATGCGGCCGGCCTCCGCGTCGGCCGCGATGCCGGCGGCCTCGGCGGTGGCCGTTGCGCGCGTGCGGGCGTTGTCCGCCTCCTCCGCGATCAACAGCTTCTCGCGGCGCGCCAGCTCGGTGCGCGTCGCCAGCTCGTTCTCGGCGATGGCGCGTTCCTTCTCCACCGCCAGCGCGCGGCGCTCGAACGTCGCCTGGTCCGCCTTCTGCTGGAGCGCCTCGAAGGTGGGGGTCTGGAGCGCGCGCTCCAGCTCGGTGGTGGGCGCGAGGTTGGTGAGGCGGACGGCCACCACCGCCAGGCCGATCTCGGTCAGCGCTGGCTCGGCCGCGAGTGCCGCCGCCAGGCGCTGGCGCAGCGGCTCGGGGCCGGCGTCCAGCAGGTCGCGCACGGGGCGGGCGGCGAGGTATTCGAGCGCGGCCTGGTTGGCGAGGCCGGCGAGGCGCGTCTCGATCCGCTGGATGGGCTCGGCCTGGTGCGCGCCCGTGACCAGGCCGACGCTGAAGTCGACGCGGCTGGCGAGCAGTTCGGGGTCCGCCACGCGCCAGGTGAGATTGCCCTGCACCGCCACGCTCTGGAAGTCCTGGCTGCGGCCCTTGACGAACAGCGACATCTCGCGGTCGTCCATGGGCAGTTCGGCGATGCTGGCTGTCTCGGGCCGGAACCAGAAGACGAGGCCGCGCCCCGACTGGCGCACGCAGCCGTTCTTGTAGCGGATCACGTGGTTGCTGGCGTCCGAGCGCAGCTGGGCCGCGAAGCCGAGGTTCCTGATGTGCGCCATGGTTCAATCCTCCTGTGGGGGACGGTATCGGAAGAGTTCGGGCGGGCGGAACGAGGTGCCGCCCGCGCGCTCGCCCGTCGCCTCCAGCCAGCCGCGGTCCAGCATCCGGCGGCGAAAGGCGGGCTTGTTGAGCGTGCGGCCAAGCACCGCCTCGTGCACATCCTGGAGCTGGCGGAGCGTGAATCGGTCGGGGAGCAGGGGAAAGGCGACGGGTGTGTAGTCCAGCCGCCCGCGCAGGCGGCGCACCGCAAGCGCCAGCACGTCCGCGTGGTCGAAGGCGAGCGGAAGCGGCTCGCCGTCCGGCCCCAGCGCCTCGGCCGGCCCCGTGCCCGAGGGGACGGACAAGCGCGCCAGCACCGCGTCGGGGTCGACGGCCGCCCGCAGGCGTTCGTGCGGAAGCAGCGCTAGATAGGCGACGCTGACGATGCGGGTGCGCGGATCGCGGTCCGGCGCGCCGAAGGTGTAGAGCTGTTCCAGGAAGGCGCCCTCGCCCCCCATCCCGCCTTTCCCCGCCAGGACTCGACGCGCGGCGTCGTCCAGCCCCTCCGCCGGCCCGACGAATCCGCCGGGCAGCGACCAGCGACCCAGGTGCGGATGCTCGGTCCGGCGCACCAGCAGCACCGCTGGCACGCCGTCCGCCACCGTCATCGCGGCCGCATCCACCGCCACCGACAGGCGGGGATAAACGGACGCGTCGTAGCGCTGGAGGAACTCTGTCTCGTTCAACATGCACCTTATTCGCGTTACACACTTTACTTATGTGCTACACGAAACTATGTCAAGCGACGTAAGGAGACGAGCCGTGACGGACCTGGTGATCGTGGTGGACATGCAAGCGGATTTCGTCCGCGCCGATGGCGCGCTGCCCGTGCCCGGCGCGGAGGAGATCGTGGCGCCGATGGAGACCTGGCTGGCGGCGCTGGACCCGGCCGCGACGGCGGGTGTCCTGCTGACGTACGATACCCACTACGCCGAGACGTACGCTGACACGGCGGAGGCGGCGGCGTTCCCCATCCACTGCGTGCGCGGCACAGAGGGGTGGCGCGGCATGCTGGACCTGGGCCGCGTGCCCGACGCGATCCCGCTCCACCGGCTGGAGAAGGGCGTGTTCGACATGTGGGCGGAGCCCGCCGTCGCGGTGGAGGACGCGCGCGATCCCGGCCGGGTACCGGCGGAGCGTGAGGCGTTCTTCGCCGATCTGCGCGCGCGCGGCGTGACCGGCGTGACGGTGGTGGGCGTGGCGGCGGACTATTGCGTCCGCTGGGCGGCGGCGGGCGCACTGGCGCGCGGCTTCCGCGTCGCGGCGCCCGCGCACCTCACGCGCGGGATCGCGAAGCCGATGGAGGAGGTGGCGGCGGAGCTGGGAATCTAGCGCAGCAGCGCCGCCGGCACCGCGTCGGCCATCGCGCGATAGCCGGCGTCGGACGGGTGCAAGCCGTCGCCGCTGTCATAGGCGGGGTTCAGCCGGTCGGCGCGCGCGGGATCGCGGAGCGCGCGGTCGAAATCGATCACCCCGTCGAAACGGCCCGGCGTCCTGATCCACGCGTTGATCGCGGCGCGCATCCGTTCCGACCCCGCGTCCGGGTGGTAATAGGCGTTGGTGGCGAAGGGCATCACCGTGCCGCCGTAGACTTTGATGCCGTGGGCGCGGGCGCGGGCGATCATCTGGGCGTAGGCGCCTGTAACCTCACGCACCAGCGCATCCTGTTCGGCGGGGGTCGCGGGCTTGTCGCGCTGAAGCACACCCACGTCGTTCACGCCTTCCAGCAGGATCGCGTGGGTGACGCCGGCCTGGCCCAGCACGTCGCGTTCGAACCGCGCCAGCGCGTTGGGACCGAGGCCGTCCAGCAGGACGCGGTTGCCGCCGATCCCCTGGTTCACCACGGCCGCGCGCCCGTCCAGGCGACGCGACAGATAGTCGGTCCAGCGAGCGTTGGTGCCGGGCTTCACGCCGTAGCCGTCGGTGATCGAATCACCGAACGCGACCACCACGGGCGCCCGCCCGCACCGCCGCACCTCGACGCCGGACAGGAAGAACCAGTGATCCGTCCGCTCTGCGCCCGGCAGCGCCGCGTCGGTTGTACGGTCGCCACGGACCAGAAAGGAGGTGGCGCGAGAGCCGGGGTGCGAGGTCTGCGTGTCGGGCTCGTCGGGCAGGAACACGCTGACGGACAGGTCGGCGAAGGGCGCGACGGGGCCGGCCACGGGGTCGCTCCACCAGTCCGCGCCGGGCGGCACCACCGCGTCGGCGCGGCCGGCGAAGGTGAGCGGTCGCGCGCTGCCCGGCACCAGCGCGCCGTCCGCCGCCGCCAGCCCCAGCGAGGCGCGGCCGATGCGCAGCGGCTGTCTGCCGAAGGCGTTGGAGAAGCGCACGCGCACCCCATCCCCCCCCGCCGACACGCGCACCACCTGACGCAGCGTGGCACCCGCCAGCCTGCCCGTGGGCAGCGCGTTGTCCGCGCCCGGCACCATCTGGGACGAGCCCCAGGTGGCGTTCCACGGGCAGTCGGCCGCCGCGACCGGCGCGGAGGCGAGAAGGACAGGCAGCAGCAGGGCACGCATGCAGGAACTCCGTCAGCGGTAGCGGTAGAGGCGGACCTTCTGGATCGCCCATCTGCCCGGTGGCAGGCGGACGTGGCGGCCCTGGTGCGTCTGGTCGCCGTTCAGCACGCGGCCCGCGACCCAGCGGCCGGCGGCGTCGAACCGCCCCTCCTCCGCCCGGTCGATGCCGGCCAGCGACGGCCCCTCGCCGGCCCCTGCGAAGGTGACGGTGATCCCCTGGCCGGCGATCAGATATTCCTCCGGCCCCGTGGCGATCACCATGCCGCCGTAGCCCGCGGTCTCGGGCGTCATGGCGGGGCGCTGGATGTCGGCGAAGGACACGGTGAGGCGGTAGTTCCCCATCCGCCGGACCTGGGGCTCGTAGTCCAGGCTCTCGTCGTAGCGCTGGCGCGGCTTGAAGCCGGCGATCCGGTCGCCCCCCTGGGCCGTCAGGATGTGCGGCTCCAGCTGGCGCAGCACCGAGTAGGCGTCGGCCAGCGCGCCGGGCGCCTCGTCCACCGAATCGATGGAGAAGGGGCCGAAGCCCAGCGCCGCGCGCTCGCCGAACGCGTAGAAGGCGTTGGCCGGGACCACGGGATTGTCCGCGTTGTGCGCCTCCGGCACGAACAGCGGGTTGTCGGGCCGGGCGTAGCGGTCGACGACCTGGGTGAAGTTGGGGAAGTAGATGTCGGGCGCGATCAGGTCGAGCGACGGCGCGCCGGCCTTCCACACGTCGATCAGGTGGGGCAGCGGGCCGCCGCTGGGATACTCGCCGGGCGCGCGGCCGGGGCGGTTGAGTGCGACGTTGACGTACATGGGCAGCGCGTAGGCCGCCTTGCCGGCGCGGGTCAGCTCCTCGGCGAAGCGGGCATAGTGCCAGGCGGCGAACACCTCCGCGCCCGCGTCGCCGTCGCCGAACAGCTCGGTCCAGCTGCCCTGCCGCTTCGCGCCGCGTTCCAGCCACATGGCGCGCATCTCGGGCACCAGCGTTTCGCGATGCGCGTCCAGGTAGGCGATCAGCTCGGACGGCACGGGCCGGGCAAAGGCGGCGTTCGCGGCGGGGGAATGATCGCGCGCGACGGGGAGCATCCCGATCTCGTTCTCCACCTGCACCATGACCACCGTCTGCCGGGCGGCATCCACCTGTTTCAGATGCGCGAGCATGGCGGCGTAGGCGCGCGCGTCCGCGCGGACGGCCTGCTCGCCGAAGGTGGACAATATCTCCACCGACTGGCCGTTCGGCAGCCCCGCCCTGGGAAAGCGCGCCGGATCGCGCTTCACCCAGCCTGGGACATAGGTGGACATGGAGTTCTTGTAGGCGCCGAACCACAGGATCACGAGCTTGAGGTCGCTGGCGCGCGCCGCCGCCAGCATCGCGTCCAGGCTCGACCAGTCGAACCGCCCTTCGACAGGCTCGATCAGCTCCCACGACACGGGCGCCAGCACCGTGTTCAGGTTCATGGCGCGCAGGCGCGGCCAGTGCGGCGCCATGTAGGCGGCGCTTGAGGCGGCCGAGTTGCTCAGCTCGCCGCCGATCAGCAGCATCGGGCGGTCGTTCACCACGATCTGCGTCGCGCCGCCCGGCCCGCGCGCCAGGTGCGGCGGCTCGGCCTGGGCGGCGGACGCCAGGGCCGAGGCGAGCAGGATCGTCCGCCTCACAACGAAACCTCGCGATAGCGGGGGTTGAGGAGGTGGAACACGCCAAGCGCCACCAAATAGGCGAGTCCGCAGGCGACGAAGAACGGGCCGTAGCTGCCCACCGCGTCGAGCAGCGCGCCCAGCGACTTGGACGCGATGAAGCCGCCCGCGGCACCCGCGAAGCCGCCGAGGCCGATCAGCGTCCCCTGCGCGCGACGCGGGAACAGGTCGCCGGGCAGCGCGAACAGGTTCGTCGAGAAGCCCTGGTGCGCCGCGCACGCCAGGCCGATCAGCGCGGCCGCCACCCAAATGCTGGGCGCGTCGGCCGCGAACATGACAGGCATCGCGAACAGGGCGCAGGCGAACATCGCCCGCTTTCGCGCGCGGCCGGTCGCCACGCCCCGGCCCAGCAGCCGCGACGAATACCATCCGCCCGCCACCGCGCCGAAATCCGCCAGGATGTAGATGGCCACCAGCGGCGGGCCGAAGCTCTTGAGGTCGTAGCCGTAGCGGGTGGAGAAGAAGTCGGGCAACCAGAACAGGAAGGTCCACCACACGGGGTCGATCAGGAATCGCCCGGCCATGTACGACCATGTCTCGCGCAGCCGCAGCAGGCGCAGGAACCCGACACGCTTGCCCTCCCCGTCCGCCACCACCGGGTCGGCGGAGATCCAGGCGCGCTCGTCCGCCGAGACGCGGGCATGCCGGTCTGGCGCGTGATAGAAGCGCCACCACGCCGCCAGCCATACCAGGTTGAACAGCCCGGTGATGATGAACGCCCAGCGCCAGTCCAGCACCAAGTCGGCGACGATGAAGCCCACCAGCAGCGGCGTCACCACCGCGCCCACGTTGGCGCCCGCGTTGAAGATGCCGATCGCCAGCGCGCGCTCGCGCTTGGGGAACCATTGCGACGCGGCGGCGAGCGCGGAGGGATAGGTGCCCGCCTCGCCGAAGGCCAGCGGCACGCGCGCCACCACGAAGCCGGCGGTGGAGGTGACCAGCACCTGCGCGAAATGGCCAACGGTCCAGCTTCCCATCGCCAGCAGGTAGCCGACGCGCGGCCCCACGCGGTCGATCAGCCAGCCGAAGATCAGGAAGCCGACGCCGTAGAAGACCTGGAAGTATCCGGTGACGTCGCCGTAGCCGGTGTTGGTCCAGCCGTAGAGCGCGGAAAGCTGCGGTTTCAGCACGCCCAGCACCAGCCGGTCGATGTAGCTGAGCACGACCGCCGCGAAGAGCAGCGCGCAGATCGTCCAGCGCACCCGCCCGCGCGGGGCGGGCACGGCCTGGACCGCCGTATCGGGCGCGTGCGCCGCCGCCTGGGTGAAGTCGCTCATCCTACCAGATCCACCCTCACCAGCTCCATAGCGTGCCGTCCTCCAGCCGGTTCACGGGAAGATAGGCGCGGCGGTAGCTGTCGTGCGTCGCCGCCAGATCCTCGTCCATCGCCACGCCCAGGCCCGGCGCGTCGCCGGGATGCATGTAGCCGTCCTGGAACGCATAGGCGTGGGGGAACACCGCGTCCGTCTCGTCCGTGTGGGGCATGTGTTCCTGGATGCCGAAGTTCGGCACGCTGAGCCCGAAGTGCAGCGCGGCCGCCATGGCCACGGGCGACAGGTCGGTCGCGCCGTGGCAACCGGTGCGGACCTGATAGAGGTCGGCCAGCGCGGCGATGCGGCGCAGGTGCGTGATGCCGCCCGCGTGCACCACGGTGGCGCGGATATAGTCGATGCTCCGGCTCTCGATCAGCGCCTTGCAGTCCCAGATCGAGTTGAATACCTCGCCCACCGCCAGCGGCGTGGTGGTGTGCCGGCGGATCAGACCGAACCCTTCCTGATCCTCGGCGGGCGTCGCGTCCTCGATCCAGAAGGGACGGTACGGCTCCAGGTCGCGGCCCAGCCGGCCGGCTTCGATGGGGGTCAGGCGGTGGTGCACGTCGTGGAGCAGGTGAACGTCCCAGCCCAGCGCCTCGCGCGCGGCCGCGAACAGCTCGGGCACGACGCGCAGATACTTCTCCGTGGACCACACCGCCTCCGTCGGAAGGGCCGCGTCGGCGGGCTCGTAGCGCTGGCCGGGCTTGGCCACGCCGTAGGTGCTGGCAAGGCCGGGCACGCCGCATTGCAGGCGGATGGCGCGATAGCCCTTGTCGCGCTCGGCCAGCGCGACCCGCACCGTATCCTCCACGGTGGTGCCGTTGGCGTGCGCGTAGACCAGGCACCGGTCGCGCGCGGCCCCGCCCAGCAGCTGGTACACGGGCATCCCCGCCAGCTTGCCCTTGATGTCCCACAGCGCGGTGTCGACTGCGGCGATGGCGGTCATCGTCACCGGCCCGCGCCGCCAATAGGCGCCCTTGTAGAGATACTGCCAGATATCCTCGATCCGGTGCGCGTCGCGCCCGATCAGGCAGGGCACCACGTGTTCCGAGAGGTAGGCGGCCACCGCCATCTCGCGGCCGTTAAGCGTGGCGTCGCCCAGGCCGGTGGTGCCGTCGTCGCACTCGACCTTCAGCGTCGCGAAGTTGCGGCCGGGGCAGGTGAGGATCACCCGGGCGGAGACGATCTTGGGCACGGCGCCTCCTCAGGCGATCTCTAGGGGGACGGTCTGCACGTCCGCGCTGTTCGGGCCGGTCATGATGTCGAACAGGCCGGGCTCCACCACCTCGCGCATCTCGCGGTTCCAGAGCGAGAAGGCGTCGGGACCCAGCGTGATGCGAACGGTGCGCGTCTCGCCGGGCTTCAGCGTCACGCGCTCAAAACCCTTGAGCGCCTTCACCGGCCGCGCGACGGAGGATACGCGGTCGCGGACGTAGAGCTGCACCACCTCGTCGCCCGTCCGCGCGCCGGTGTTGGTCACGTCCACCGCCACCGTCACGCTGCCGCCCGTCCCGATCCTGGCCGCCGACAGGCGCGGCGGCGACAGGCGGAAGCTGGTGTAGCTGAGCCCGAAGCCGAAGGGGAACAATGGCTTGTCGTCGTCGAACAGGTAGCCGCGGCGCGCGGACGGCTGATGGTCGTAGTAGAAGGGCAGCTGGCCCACGTCGCGCACCACGGTGACGGGCAGCTTCGCGCCGGGGTTCACGTCGCCGAACAGCGCGTCGGCCATGGCGTGGCCCCCCTGCTGGCCCATGTACCAGCATTCCAGCATCGCGTCCGCGCCCGCGACCACGGCCGGCCAGGACGGCGGGCGGCCGTTGATCGCGACCACCACCACCTTCTTTCCGGTCGCCTTCATGGCAGCGAACAGCGCGTTCTGCTCGCCCAGCAGGTCGAGGTCGGTGCGGTCGCCCAGGTGCGTCCTGGCGTATCCCTCGCGGCTGGTCTGCTCGGTGTCGCCGATGGCCAGCAGGATCACGTCGGCGGTCCTGGCCACCTCGACCGCCTCGGCGATCAGGCGGCGGTTGGCCTCCGGGTCGGCGAGCAGCACCTCGTTGGCAGAGCGGTCCTCGCTGCGCGTGATGAAGACGCCTTGCGCGTGCACCACGTCCACCCGGCCCTTCAGCTTGGCGCGAAGGCCGTCGAGCAGCGATACAGGGTCGGTCGGAAGCGACGAATAGCCCCCCAGCCGCGCGACGGCGGCGTTGGGGCCGACCACCGCGATCCGCTTCACTGTCGTCGCGGAAAGGGGCAGCGTGCCGTCGTTCTTGAGCAGCACGATCGACCGGGCCGCCGCCTCGCGCGCCAGCGCCAGCGCCTCCGCGTTCGCCGTCAGCCGCGCGGCGGCGCGGGCGTCGACCGGCCCTTCCTCGAACAGGCCGGCGCGGAACTTGAGCGTCAGCATCCTGGCGCAGGCAGCGTCCACCAGCGCCTGCGGCACGCGGCCCGCACGCACCTCGTCCGCCAGCGTGCGATAGGCCGCGCCGTCGGGCAGGTCGCTGTCCACGCCCGCCTCCAGCGCCAGCCTCGCGGCCGCCGCCTTGCCGTCGGCCACGTGGTGGAAATAGTCGAGTTCGGGGATGGCGGCGTAGTCGCTGACGATCGCCCCGTCGAAGCCCCATTCGCCGCGCAGCACGTCGCCCAGCAGCCATTTGTTCGCGTGGCTCGGCACGCCGTCGATCTCGTTGTAGCTGGGCATCACCGCGCCGATGCCGGTGCGGCTCACCACCGCGCGGAAGGGCGGGAAATAGCTCTCGCGCAGCTCGCGCTCGCCGATCTGGGCGGGGGCCACGTTGTTGCCCGCCTGGGGCTGGCCGTGGCCCGTCATGTGCTTCAGCGTGGCGAAGACCTTGCCGGGCGCCAGCTCCTTGCCCGGCCCCTGGAGGCCGGTGACGGCGGCCACGCCCATCTCGCCGCAGAGGTACGGGTCCTCACCGAACGTCTCCTCGATCCGGCCCCAGCGCGGGTCGCGCGCGATGTCCACCACCGGCGACAGCGCCAGCACCGTGCCGTGCGCGCGCACCTCGCGCCCGATCACGGACTGAACACGCTCCATCAGACCCCGGTCGAAGCTGCCGGCCAGCGCGATCGCCTGGGGAAAGCTGGTGGCCTCCGGCGCCATGTAGCCGTGGAGCGACTCCTCGTGGAACAGCACGGGAATGCCCAGCCGCGTGGACCGCCGCGCCCAGTCCTGCGCCGCGTTGACGAAGGCGATGGTGTCGGCGGGCTTGCGCCACCGGCCCGTCACGTCGGTGCCGGTGTTGTTCGCGGTCGCGGCCCCGCCGCGGTCGGACGGGCGCGCCACCTGGCCGATGCCGTTGGGATAGGCGGCGCTGGCCCTGGCCGGGTCGAAGCCCCTCGCGTCGTTCATCACGTCGCGCTTGGTGGTGGACAGCGTGACCAGCTGCGCCACCTTCTCGTCCAGCGTCATGCGGGCCATCAGGTCGCGGACGCGCAGGTCGACGGGTGCGCGCGCGTCCTTGTAGACGGGCGTCGCGGCGGCGCGCAGCGGCGCGGGCAGCATCGCCAGCGCGGACGCGCCGGCGGCCCAGCGGAACAGGTCGCGGCGGGCGGGATCGCGTGGTTGCAACGTCTGGGCACCTCTCCTCGCGAACGACTTGCCTGCCGCTCTGATAGCGATAACATGGCCGCCGCCGCGCGGGCTTGTCAATCGCCCCGCCGGCCGGAGAGGCGAATGAGGAACACGATCGCACGCGCCTTTGCCGCGGCCATGCTGGCGTCGACCGCGCTCGGCGAAGCGCGGGCGGAGGACGGGCACGACCTGTGGCTGCGCGCGCGCGCGCCGGCCGCCGGCCAGGCCCGGGTGTCGCAGGCCGGCGAAACGCCGACGCTCAGGCTGGCGGCGGCGGAGCTGCGTCGCGCGCTGCCCGCCGGGACGCCGCCGGTCACGGTGGCGACCGCCGCCGACCCCGCCGTGCGGGCGCTCCGCCTGCCCTTCGCCGGGCTGGGGGAGGAGGGCTATCTGATCCGGCGCGCGACGCTGGACGGCCGCCCGACGCTGCTGGTCGCCGGCAATACCGACCGGGGAGCGCTCTACGGGGCGTTCGCGCTGCTGCGGCACCTGGCGACCGGCGGCTCGGCGGCGGACGCGTCGCTGCGCTCGGCGCCGGCCGTCGGCCTGCGCGTGCTCAACCACTGGGACAATCTCGACGGGTCGGTGGAGCGGGGATACGCCGGCCAGTCGATCTGGGACTGGTGGACGCTGCCCGACTTCCGCGACCCGCGCTACACCGACTACGCACGCGCGAACGCGTCGCTCGGCATCAACGGCACGGTGCTGAACAACGTCAACGCCAGCGCCGACAGCTTGACCGCGCCCTACCTCGCCAAGGCCGCCGCGCTGGCCGACGTGTTCCGGCCCTGGGGCATCCGCGTTTACCTGTCCGCCCGCTTCTCGGCCCCCGTCGAGATCGGCGGGCTCAAGACCGCCGACCCGCGCGACCCCGCGGTCGCCGCCTGGTGGCGGGCCAAGACGGACGAGGTGTACCGCGCCATCCCCGACTTCGGCGGCTTCCTGGTCAAGGCCAATAGCGAGGGCCAGCCGGGTCCGCGCGACTACGGCGCGACCCACGCCGACGGCGCCAACATGCTAGCCGCGGCCGTGCGCCCGCACGGCGGGATCGTGATGTGGCGCGCCTTCGTCTACGCCGACACCGACCCGGAGGATCGCGCGAAGCAGGCCTATACCGAGTTCAAGCCGCTCGACGGCAAGTTCGCGGACAACGTGGTCGTGCAGGTCAAGAACGGCGCGATCGACTTCCAGCCGCGCGAGCCATTCCACCCGCTGTTCGGCGCCATGCCTCGCACCCCCCTGGTGATCGAGTTCCAGGTCACCAAGGAGTATCTCGGCTTCGCGACGCACCTGGCCTATCTCGGCCCGCTCTTCGCCGAGACGCTGGCCGCGCGCACGGGTCGGGGAGCCGAGACGGTGGCCGACGTGGTGGACGGATCGGCCGAGCATCACCGCCTGTCGGGCATGGCCGGCGTCGCCAATATCGGGCGCGACCGCGACTGGAGCGGCTCCACCTTCAACCAGGCAAACTGGTACGCCTTCGGACGCATGGCGTGGGACCCGCGCGCCGGGGCGGACGCGGTGGCGCGCGAGTGGGCGGCCCAGACCTTCGGCCCCGACCCGCGCGTGGTGGCGCCGGTGGTCGCCATGATGACGGGCTCGCGCGAGGCGGTAGTGGACTATACGGGCGCGCTGGGGCTGGCGCATCTCATGGCGACGGGCCACCATTACGGCCCCGGCCCCTGGGTATCCGACCTGAAGCGGCCCGAGTGGAACCCCGTCTACTATCACCGCGCCGACCGGGGCGGCATCGGCTTCGACCGGACGGCCACGGGCAGCGACGCGGTGGCGCAGTACGCCCCCCCGATCTCGCGGCGGCTGGCCGACCCCGCCACCACGCCGGAGGGCGAACTGCTGTGGTTCCACCACCTTCCCTGGGACCGGCGCATGGCCTCGGGCCGGACGCTGTGGGCCGAGCTGGTCGCGCGCTACGACCGGGGCGTCGCCTATGTCGCGGGCATGCGGCGGACGTGGGAGACTGTGCGCCCGCTGGTGGATGCCGAGCGCTGGGAAAAGACGGCCACCTACCTGGCCGTGCAGGAGCGCGAGGCGCGGTGGTGGCGCGACGCCAGCATCGCCTACTGGACCAGCGTCAACGGCCTGGCCCTGCCGCCGGGCACGACCGCGCCCGAGCACGACCTGGCGTGGTACAAGGCGAGGGACTTTCCCCGCGCGCCGGGCCAGGCGCACTGAGGCGCGACGGGGCCGGCGCCGCCCACGCGGTGCCGGCCCCTCCGGGTGTCCGTGCGGGCGGCGGCCCCCTGCCGCCGCCCGCGGGGATCAGAACCGCCCGCGGATGCCCACCAGGAACTGGCGGCCGGGCTGATACTGGTTGAACGTCGCGTTGGGGAACTGGAAATAGGTGCTCTGCGCCTCCTTGGTGATGTTGATGACGTTCACCACCAGGGTCGGCATGTAGTCGTTGCCGAAGATCTTCCCCAGGTCGACGTTGCCCGAGAAGTCGAGCTGGCCGTACTCGCGGCCGAAGATGGCGGCGGCGGGCAAGCCGTTCTGACCGACGCCCGACCCCTGCGACCCCTCGTTGTAGGTGTAGCTGAGGCGGCCCGAGACGCCGTTGCCCTCGTAATAGCCGGTCAGCGTGTAGGTGGTGGGCGCCACGCCGAGCGCGACGGCGGGCGCGCCCGCGCCCTGGCCCTTCTGGTCGATGATGGTCAGGTTGCCCTGGAATCCGAAGCCGCGCACGCCGACATACTGCGTCAGGAAGTCGAGCGGCTGGGTGAGTTGGAACTCCAGGCCGTTGACGATCAGCTTGCCGTCGGAATTGACCTGCTGCTGAATCTGCACGGTGGCGACGTTGGGGCCGCCGCGCGCGTTGATCGCGTCGCGCTGGGCGGGCGTCAGCGAGTCGAAGTTGATGCCGAACTGGTCCAGGAAGGTGAAGGGCACCGTGGTGATGCCGGGCACGGTGAAGCCCGTGATCGACTTGCGGAACGCGGCCACCGCGACCACGCCCTCCCCGCCCGTGTAATATTCGAACCCGATGTCGATATTGTCCGAGATGTACGGGTCGAGCGCTTGGTTGCCCACCGTGCCCACGTCGGCGGACGGCTGGACGAAGCTGGCACCCGGCAGCAGCGCGTTGGGATCGGGCCGCGTGATGGTGCGCGACAGCGAGGCGCGCGCCACGGCGCGGCCGTTGAAGTCGAACGCCGCGCTCGCCGACGGCAGGAAGTTGGAATAGATGTTGCGGCTGATCGGGAAGGTGACGTTCGGCGGATAACGGCCGCCATCGGCGATCTGCGTGCCGTTGGCCAGCGTGTTGCGCGGATCGGGCACGGTCACGCGGCCGCCCACGAACTGATCGGTACGCACGTAGCGGACGCCGCCGTTCAGCTTCAGCGTGTTCTCGCCCACGTCGATGATGCCGTTCATCTCCGCGAAGGTGCCCGTCACCTTCTCGCGGATCAGGCCGCCGTTGGCGCCGCTGCTGCCCGCGCCCGTCTCGGTCGCGCCCGCCAGGAACTCGTCGTAGCGGGTGGCGTCCTTGAACTTGTCCCAGTCGACCGTGATGTAACCGGTCCGGGCGTTGGGCAACAGGTACTGCGCCAGCGCGGAGGTGGGGATCAGCGAGCCCGCATAGGTGATGGGCGCGCCGCCGGCCGTGAAGTTGGTGCCGTAACCGGGGAAGGTCGGGAAGCCCGCGGGCGGCGTGGTGCCGGGCTGGTTCAGGCCGGTGCACGGCGTGGTGGACGTGTTGGGCGCGGGCAGCGTCACGCTGGGTCCGTTGCCGCAGATCGCGTTCTGCCACGGGTTGGTGTTGTCGAACGGCGTAATCCGCCGCCGCGTGTCGTCGAACGCGCCGCCGACGCGCACGCTGAACCGGTTCGCGTCGCCGAACAACAGGCTGCCGCGGATGCCCTTGTTCCGCGTGAACCGCTCCTCGCCGTTCAGGTTGACGCGGCCTTGGCCGGCCCAGACGAAATTGGCCGGGTTGTTCAGGTCGATGTTGGTGGTGACGTCGGGGATGCCGCCGGTGGTGTTGGCGTAGGTGACGGTGACGCCGCTGGAGACGGGCGTGTTGACCAGCACGGTCGGGCTCTCGCGCCGGAAGTTGGACTCGTTCCAGTTGCCCTGGATGTCGCCCTTGATCCAGTCGTTGATCTGGAACTCGGCGCCGGGATTGACGCCGTAGAAGTCCACCTTGTCGCGGTACGGGCGGAATTCGAGGAAGAACTGGGAATTGGCATAGGTGCCGCCCGTCACCACGCAGCCCGCCGCACAATCGGTACGGTCGTAGGTGGTGTTGATCGGGATGGCCGCGCCGTTCCTGACCGACCAGTTCATCGCGGAACGGTCGAAGTCGCTGGTGCGCTTGCCGTAGAGACCGTCGATGTAGAAGTGGAAGGCGTCGCTGGGCCGCCACTCGGCGGACGCGATGAAGTTGTAGCGTTCGCGCTTGCCGTCCTCGTAGCGCGGGCGCGACAGGCGCGGGAGCAGGCCGTTGTCGATCTGCTGGATGGTGGCGCCGGGGTTGCGGGCGAGCAGCAGATCCTGGTTGATCGTCTGACCCAGCGTCAGGCCGTTGCCGGCGTTGGCGGGGACGGTGCCGGGGATGGTGAAGTTGCCGCCGCCGGTCGTGTTGCACGACGCGGCCCTGCACTGGGCGTCGGCGATGTCCTGGGCGTTCGGCGCGGGGTTGGGAACAGCGGCAGTGCCGCGTCGCGCGGTGGCAAGCGACTGTGGCGTCGACAGGTTGGGATTGGTGAAGCCGATCGTCTCGTATCCGTCGACGCGGAAGCGGCTGCGCACGCCGGCCGCACCCACCAGCAGGCCGAAATCGCCGCGCGTGGCGCTGGCCAGCACGTAGCCGCGATAGCCCCAGCGGTCGGCCTGATCGACCTTGGTCGCCTGGCCGCCGTAGCTGATATAGGCCTTGGGATTGTCGAAGGGCCGGGCCGAGCGCAGGTTCACCGTGCCGGCGGCGCCGCCTTCCACCTGGCTGGCCAGCGGGGACTTGCTGACGGTGAGCTGGGTGAACAGCTCGGTCGGCACCAGGTCCAGGTCGACCGAGCGGTTGGTGCTCTGCGCGTCGAAGGCGACCGACGCGGTGGATACCGGCGCGCCGTTCAGCAGGACGCGGGTGAAGCTGGTGCCCAGGCCGCGGATCGCGACGCTGGTGCCCTCGCCCGTCACCTCGCGGCCGATGGTGACGCCCGGGATGCGGTTCACCGATTCGGCGATGTTGGTGTCGGGGAATTTGCCGATGTCCTCGGCGAAGATCGAATCCGTGAAGCCCACCGCGTTCTTCTTGGCGTTGGCCTGGCTCTGGAGCGAGGCGCGGTAGCCCGTGACCACGATGTCCTCGTTGCCGGTCGCGGACGGGTCGGCGGGTGCCGGGGCCGCGTCGTCCACGGCCGTCGGCTGGGTCTGGCCCGCGCCGTCCTGCGTCGACGCATCGGCGGGCGCGCTGGTGGTGGCGGAGGACGAGGCGCTGGGTCGCGACGGACCGGCGCCCGCGGGGTCGGACGGCGCCACCTGCGCCGCCAGCGGCCAGGTGGCGGATCCCATCAGCAGGACGAGCATGATGCGACGACGGCCGGAAATCCTCATAACCTCTCCCTGTCGCGCGCGGGCATTCTGACGCGCCGCCGCTTGTATAGGAGCATGGTAGCGCTATCCGATCGCGCGTCAACCGCCGACGTCGTGCCGGCTTGCGCTGGCCATGGACGACGTTAATGTTATCGCTATCCAGGAGGGGGGACAGCGATGCACGGATCGATGCTTGCCATGGCTCTGCTCGCCGCCGCCGCCCCCGCCGGCTCGTGGGAGCCTGCGTCCTCGCGCGTGCCGGCGTCCGTCGCCGCCGCTCCGGCGCCGATCCCGCTGGCGATCACGGTGGACGACCTTCCGGCGCACGGCCCCCTGCCTCCGGGCTACGACCGGGCGCGCGTCGTGCGCGCGCTGGCGGCCGCGTTCCGGGCGGAAGGCGTGCCGGCCTTCGGTTTCCTCAACGCCGGGTTCGGCTACCGGTCGGACGGCACGCCCGAGCCGGGGCGCGACGCGGCGGTGGCGGCGTGGCGCGCGGCGGGACTGGACCTGGGCAACCATACGCGCGGCCACGTGCGGCTGGACGCGGTGGGTGCCGACGCCTTCCTCGCCGAGGTCGCCGCCAACGAGGCCCCGCTGGCCGCCGCCGCCCCGCCGGGGCGCGACTGGCACTGGCTGCGCTACCCTTTCCTGAACGAGGGCGAGGCCGACGTCCGCGAGCGCGTGCGCGCAACCTTGCGCGCGCGGGGCTACCGGGTGGCGGGCGTTTCCATGAGCTTCGCCGACTATGACTGGCAGGCCCCCTATGCCGCATGCCTGGCGGCGGGCGATCGGCGCGGTGCCGAACGGCTGCGCCGCGGCTTCCTGGCCGACGCGCGTGCGGCCGCGCTGGCCGCCCGCCCCGCCCCCGGCCGGGCGGCCGTGCCGCAGGTGCTGCTGCTCCACGCCGGCGCGCTGGACGCGGACGTCATGCCCGAACTGCTGCGCATGTACCGCGACATGGGTTTCCGCTTCACCGCGCTGGCCGAGGTGGAGGCCGATCCCTACTGGTCGGCCGCCGTCGACCTGTCCCGCCCGGGCCCCACGCCCGCCCCCGTCCGCGCGGTCCTGAAGGGGCCAGCCCAGCCGTGCCGGACCGGGCACGATACCGGAGTAGCCAGATGACCGCCTTTCATCCCGACGCCGAGCTGGGTCCCGACTGGCGCGAGGGTCGCTGGCTGCTCCGAGTCGACCTGGGGGACGGACCGACGCCGCTGCTGGTGGCGGGCGGCACCGCGTACGACATGAGCGGCGCAGCCCCGACGCTGGCCGAGCTGGTCGCGCTTGACCGGCTGGACGCCGGGCTCGGCCGGCCCCTGAGCACGCTGGACGCGCTGGGCCTGTCGGCGGACGGCACGCCCCGGCTGCTGCCGCCGCTGGACCTTCAATGCGTCAAGGCGGCGGGCGTCACCTTCGCGGTGTCGGCACTGGAGCGCGTGATCGAGGAGCGCGCGCGCGGCAACCCGGACGCGGCGGCCGAAGTGCGCGGCCGGCTGGAGGACCGCATCGGCGGGGGCCTGCGTCAGGTGCGCCCCGGCACGGCGGAGGCGGCCGAGTTGAAGGCGGCGCTGATCGAGGAAGAACTGTGGTCCCAGTATCTGGAGGTCGCCATCGGCCCGGACGCGGAGATCTTCACCAAGGCGCCGGTCCTGTCGTCGGTGGGCTGGGGTGCTTCGGTGGGCGTGCGATCCGACTCGACGTGGAACAATCCGGAGCCGGAGGTGGTGCTGTTGTGCGACCCGCGCGGCCGCGCGGTGGGCGCCACGCTGGGCAACGACGTGAACCTGCGCGACTTCGAGGGGCGTTCCGCCCTGCTGCTGTCGAAGGCGAAGGACAACAATGCGTCGTGCGCGATCGGGCCGGCGGTGCGGCTTTTCGACGATTCGTTCGGAATGAACGACGTGCGGACCGCGCAAGTCACGCTCAGGATCGAGGGCACGGACGGCTATGTGCTGGACGGTGTCAGCTCCATGCGCGAGATCAGCCGCGATCCCGAGGATCTGGCCGCCCAGGCGATGAGCGAGCATCATTTCCCCGACGGGTACGTGCTGTTCCTGGGCACGCTGTTCGCCCCCACCAAAGACCGGGACGAGCCGGGCCGCGGCTTCACGCACAAGCCCGGTGATCGGGTGACCATCGCCTGCCCCGCGCTCGGCCGGCTGGTGAACACGGTGACTACCTCGCGCGACGCGCCCGCCTGGACGTTCGGTGTGACGGCGCTGATGCGCAACCTGGCCCGGCGCGGACTCCTGACATGAAGCGCGCGCGCGCCGTCCTCCTCGCCGGGCTGCTGGCCACCGGCGCGAGCGCCGCGCCCGGCGGCCGGGATGCGGAACTGCGCCTCGACCGTTCCGATTATTTCGAGGCGCCGGGCGTCGACTGGCTGGTCTTCTCCAACCAGAACGAGGGGCTCTTCGCCGACGCCAAGATCAGCGGCGTGGAACTGATCCAGCAGGGAGTCCGTACCGCCACCAACGGCGACGTCCGCCTGTCCGCCACGCCCGGCCAGTGGGACCCGACCGCTAGGCTGGTCGGCCGCCGCGTCGACAAGGCGGCCGGCGTCATCGAGGCGGTGCTGGAATATCCGGGCTTCCGCTACACGATCCGGGCCGAGCGGCGGGGCGGTGATATCGTGCTGGCGGTGCTGCTCGACCGGCCGGTGCCCGCCGAATATGCAGGCCGGGCGGGGCTGAACCTGGAGTTCGTGCCGTCGGCCTACTGGCATCATAGCTACCTGGCGGACGGGCGGCCGACCACCTTCCCGCGCTATCCCGCCGACGCGATGGTCCGCACCCCCAACCGCAACGCCGCCAGCGGGCGGAGCGACGGGCCGGGGGCCGAACCCCTGCCTTTCGCGGCCGGCGGCGCGCTGGTGCTGGCGCCCGACGACCCCGCACGGCGCGTTGCCGTGCGCGCGACGGGCGGCGGCGCGTTGCAATTGTTCGACGGGCGCAACCAGGCGCAGAACGGCTGGTACGTGCTGCGCCAGCCGCTGCCCGCGGGCCGCACGGGCCGCGTGGTGGAATGGACGCTGTCGGCGAACAGCGTGCCGGGCTGGCTGCGTCCGCCCGTGATCGCGCACTCGCAGCTGGGCTACGCGCCCGACGCGCCCAAGGTGGCGACCGTGGAGCTGGACCGCGACGACCGACGCGCAGGCACGCTGCGGCTGCTGAGGGTCGAGGCGGACGGGCGCGAGACGCCGGTGCCGATCCCGGCGGCCAGGCCCTGGGGCGATTACCTGCGCTACCGCTATCTCCGTGCCGATTTCGGCGGCGTGCGGACGCCCGGCACCTATCGCCTGGCCTATGGCGACACGCGAACCGCCCCCTTCCCCATCGCGACCGGGCTGACGGACGGGTCGTGGCACCTGTCGAACGACGTGTACCTGCCCGTCGCCATGGATCACGTGGCGGTGAACGAGGCGTATCGCGTCTGGCACGGCGACCCGCACCGCGACGACGCGCGCCAGGCGCCGGTGAACCACGAGCACATCGACCTCTACCGCCAGGGCCCCACCACCGACACGAAGTTCAAGCCGGGCCAGCACATTCCGGGCCTGGCGGTGGGCGGCTGGCTGGACGCGGGCGATTTCGACATCCGCACCCAGACCCAGTACCAGGTAATTCGCCTCATCGCCGACGCGTGGGAGGGGTTCGGGCGCCTGGGCGGGCTGGACCGCGACACCGTATCGGTGGACTGGAATAGCCGCCGCGTCGAGATGCACGTGCCCGACGGCGTGCCCGACCTGTTGCAGCAGGCGCGCCACGGCGCGATCCAGCTGCTCGCGCAGTTCGACGCGGTGGGCCACGCCATCCACGGCATCGTCGAGCCCGACGTCGGCCAGTACACGCACCTGGGCGACGCGGCGAGCAAGACGGACGGGCTGGTCTACGACCCCGGGCTGAAGCCGTATCAGCGCGCCTATGACCGGCACGGCGGGCGCAGCGGCACGCCCGACGACCGCTGGGCCTTCACCAGCCGCGCCAGTGCGCTGAACTACGGCGCGGCCGCGGCGCTCGCGGCCACCTACCGCCTGTGGAAGGGGCGCGACGACGCGTTCGCCGACCGCTGCCTCCGGCGCGCGCGCGCCGTGTGGGACGATGAGCACGGCCGCGCACCCGACCTGTTCCGCCACGGCAACACCACGGGCGGCCGGCTGGCGGACGAGGAGTTCGCCGCCGCGGTGGAGCTGCTCGCCGCGACGGGCGACCGCCGCTACGCCGAGCGGGCGGCGGCGCTGCTGCCCGAGGTGGGACAGGATTTCGAGAACAACGCGACGCTGATCGCGCGCGCGGTGCCGCTGATGCCCGCCGGCTTCCGCGACGCGGTGCGGCCCATGGCGACCGCCTGGGCCGCGAGGACGGCGGAGATCGTCCGCGCGAACCCGTTCGGCGTGCCGATCACCACGGGCGGCTGGGCGGGCAGCGGCGCGGTGATGAACCACGGGCTGGCGGCCTACGCGCTGCACCGGCTGTTCCCGGAGATCGTGGACGGCTCGGCCGCGCTGCGGGCGCTGGATTTCGTGCACGGGCACCATCCGGGCCACGACCTGTCGCTCGTGTCGGGCGTGGGCGCGCGGTCGAAAGAGGTGGCCTACGGCTCGAACCGCGCCGACTTCTCGTTCATCGCGGGCGGCGTGGTGCCGGGCATCCTGATCCTGAAGCCCGACTATCCGGAGAACCGCGAGGACTGGCCATTCTTCTGGGGCGAGAACGAGTATGTGGTGCCCGAAGGCGCCATGTACATCGCGCTGGCGAACGCCGGCCGCGCCCTGGAGCGGGAACGCGCGACGGGTGCCGCGACGCCCCGGCCGACGAACTAGCGGGGCAGCTTCATGCCGAGCAGCACCAGCCGCCCGCCCCTGCCCGCCCGGTCGATGCCGAACCGATGCGGCACGCCGGCCGGGATCAGGATCACGTCGCCGGGCGACAGCGCCCGCATCCGTCCGCCCTCGATCCCGTCACCCTCAACCAGGCCGGGGCGCGTGGTGCGCTCCGCCGTCATGCGACCGCCCCATTCCAGCGTGCCGGCACCCGCCACCACGGTCGCGTACTCCGCCTCGTCCGGGTGCACGGCCGGCCGGCCCGGCGCCGTCCAGTACTCCAGGGCCGCCTCCCGCCCGCCGGCGGCGAGCAGCCGACGCATCGCGAAACCCTGGCCGGGCTTCATCTCCCGCCCCAGCGACTCGGCCTCGGCCCGGATGTCGGCGGCGGACGCCGTCGCCCGATCCTGTGCCGCCGCCGGAGCGGCCACCAGCGCCGCCGTCAGGAACGATATCACCCCGCGCGTGTGTCGCCCGTCGCCTCGCTTCATACCATCGATCCTCCCGGCCCCGTTCCTCGACGGGTCCGGATCGGCGGTCAAGCGGCGTGCGCCAGCCACGGCCGACCCGCCGCGCCCGCTTGTGCGTGGCGCGCCGCCGCCGCTATCACCGACATCGATCCGAGAGGAAATTCCCATGACACGCATCGCCAACCCGGGCTCGCCCGGCCGGGAGACGGCCGCTTGACCGAGTTGCTCGCCCCGGGTGCTCGCGCCCGCTATCCCTCGCTCGCCGGACGGCGGGTACTGGTGACGGGCGGGGCTTCCGGTATCGGTGCCGCGCTGGTGGAGGGGTTCGTGGCCCAGGGGTCGCGCGTGGCGTTCGTGGACGTGGCGGCCGATCAGGGCGCTGCGCTGGCGGCCGACCTGGCCGACCGCGCGGCGCACGCGCCCGTCTTCGCCGCGCTGGACCTGACGGACCTCGACGCGGTGGCCGACGCGGTGCCGCGGCTGGTGGCCGAGCTGGGCGGACTGGACGTGCTGGTCAACAACGCCGCCAACGACGACCGGCACGAGCCCGACGAGGTGACGCCCGCCTACTGGGACCAGCGCATGGCTGTGAATCTCCGCCACCTGTTCTTCGTCACCCAGGCGGCCTTGCCCGCGCTGCGCGCGGCGGGCGGGGGGTCGGTGGTCAATTTCGGCTCGATCAGCTGGCACCTGGGGCTCGACCGGCTGTCGCTCTATCAGACCGCCAAGGCCGCCATCGAGGGGATGACGCGCGGGCTGGCGCGCGACCTGGGCCGGCAGAACATCCGCGTGAACGCCATCCTGCCCGGCAACGTGCAGACGCCGCGTCAGGAACTGTGGTACACGCCCGAGGGCGAGGCGGAGATCGTGGCGGCCCAGTGCCTGGACGGGCGGGTGCAGCCCGCCGACGTGGCGGCCATGGCGCTGTTCCTGGCGTCGGACGACGCGCGCATGTGCACGGGTCACAACTACTGGGTGGACGCTGGATGGCGATGAGGGCGGAGAGCGTGCTGCGCGTGGGCGCCGCATTGGGCGAAGGCCCGGTGTGGGTGGAACGCGACCGCGCGGTCTGGTTCGTGGACATCAAGGGGCATCGCGTCCACCGCTTCACGCCCGATACGGGCGAGCATCGGCACTGGGACGCGCCGGGCCAGGTGGGCTGGGTGTTGCCCGCCGACGACGGCGGCTGGCTGGCCGGGCTTCAGGGCGGCGTGCACCGGTTCGATCCCGAGACCGGCCGGTTCGATCCCCACGCGGCACCCGGCGACCACCCCGAGTCCAACCGGCTGAACGACGCCACGGTGGACGCGCGCGGCCGCGTCTGGTTCGGCTCCATGGACGACGGCGAGAGCATGGCCAGCGGCCGCCTCTACGTGCTGGAAGGGGGCCGGGTCCGCGACAGCGGTCTGGCGCCCGTCACGATCACCAACGGCCCGGCCCTGTCGGCGGACGGGCGCACGCTGTTCCACGTGGACACGCTGGGCCGCGCGATCCACGCGGTGCCGGTCAACGACGACGGCAGCCTGGGCGCCCCCCGCGATTTCGCACGGATCGACGCGGCCGACGGCTGGCCCGACGGCTGCACGATGGATGCCGAGGGCGGGCTGTGGCTGGGCCTGTGGGGCGGCGGCCGGGCGCGCCGCTACGACCCCGCCGGATGCGTGGAGCGAGAGGTCCGCTTCCCCTGCGCCAACGTGACCAAGGTGGCGTTCGGCGGACCCGACCTGCGCACCGCCTACGCCACCACCGCCAGGAAGGGTCTGGACCAAGCGGCGCTGGCGGCGCAGCCGGAGGCGGGCGACCTGTTCGCCTTCGACGCCGGCGTGGCGGGCCTGCCCGGCCGGCTGGCGGCGGCGGGCGGCCTGTAGGACCCGAGCCCTAACCCCTGGGCCGCTGGCGGGGGGCGGCGTCGGACTGGCGGCGGACCAGCGTGTGCGCCAGCAGCTGGGCGGGCGGCGGCGCCTCGCCGCGATCGGACCGGCGGATCACGGCGACCAGCCGGTCGATGGCCGCGCGCGCCATGTCGGCGATGGGCTGGCGCACCGTGGTCAGCTCGGGCCAGATGGCGGTGGCGAGCGCGGTGTCGTCGAAGCCCACCACCGTCAGGTCGCCCGGCACGTCCAACCCCCGCCGGTGCGCGGCCGCGACCGCGGCGGCGGCCATGTCGTCGTTGGAGGCGAACACGGCGGTCGGCGGGCGGTCCAGCGCCAGCAGCCGCTCCGCCGCGTCCAGGCCGGAACGGTAGCTGTAGAGGCCGGGCGCCACCAGCGCCTCATCGTGCACGACGCCCGCCTCGGCCAGCCCCGCACGATAGCCGTCGTAGCGGCGCGCGCTGGCTGACAGGTCCGGCGCGCCCGTCACGAAGCCTATCCGCCGGTGCCCCAGGCCCAGCAGGTGGCGCGTCATCTCAAGCGCCGCCAGCCGGTCGTCGATGCCCACCGCCGCCGTGCCCGCCGGTGCCTGGGTCGTGGCGAGCGCCACCGCCGGCACGCGCGCGCCGTCCAGGAAGCGCAGCACGGCCCCGTCCTCGCACAGCGGCGGCGGCAGCAGCACGCCGGCCACCCCGCCGGCCACCGCGCGGCGCGCGGCGTCGAGGCCCTGGTCCTCCGCATCGCACCGCTCCACCACCAGTTGCGCGTGGCGCAGCGCCGCCTGCTCCAGGCTGCCAAGCAGCAACTCGCTCAGGAAGCCCGCGGACGGGTTGGCGTAGAGCAGGCCGATGCGCAGCGCGCCGGCACCCGCCAGGCTGCGCGCGGCCGGGTTGGGGGCGTACCGCAGCGCCGCCACGGCGGCCGTCACGGCGTCGCGCGTGGCGGGGCGGACGTTGGCCTCTCCGTTGATGACGCGCGACACCGTCATCGGCGAGACGCCAGCGGCGGCGGCCACGTCGCCGATGGTCGGCGCTCGCCCGCCGCGCGCCCGGCCGGAACCCGCCGGACGCCCGGCCCCGTCGTCGGAACCGGCGATGTCTTCTGGAGCGGCGGGCGTTTTCATCGGTGACGACCGTTATCGCATCGTGCCGGACCGGCAAGGGGCACGGCACCGCCGTCCACTGATTTCAGGGGCGCCCCCGCCGCCGGCCCAGCCGCCACGAGCACAGGCCCACCGCCAGCGTCGCCGACGCCGCGGCGAACTGCGCGGGCTGTCGCGACGCCGCCAGCGCGCCGATGGCCAACGTCGCGCCCACGAAGACCATGGGCACCGCCGGATAGAGGACGGTCGCGGGCCGCTCCCCCGTCCGCCTATGGCGCAGGAACAGGCTGGACACCGCCAGGGCCGCGCACAGCGACAAGGTGAAGCCCAGATAGCCCAGCAGGTCGCGCAAGGGGGACGCGGCCGCCAGCGGCATCGCCAGCGCCACCTGGAACAGCACGGCGCGGCGCGGCGGCTCGCCGTCGCGTGCGCGCAAGAAGCCGGGCAGCACGCCGTCGTCGGCCATCCGCGCGTAGAGGCGGGGCGCGGCCAGCACCATGGAGGTGACGGCCGTGAACAGCGACAGCGCGATCAGCACCTCCACCGCGCGCCGCAGGCCGGGGCCGCCCAGCGCGCCCGCGGCGACCCCCGCCACCTCCGCCTGCCCCGCCAGCGTCGCGGGCGGCGCGGCGAAGAGGAAGGCGGCGTTGAGACAAAGATACAGAGCGGCCACCAGCGCGGTGCCGCCGACCAGCGCGCGCGGCACCGCGCGGGCCGGATCGCGCGCCTCGCCCGCCACGTAGACGGCGGCGTTGAAACCCGAGTAGCTCAGCGACACCCAGACCAGCGTGGCGGCGAAACCGCCCAGGCCGCTGCGCGCGGCCGCCGGCTCGAGTCCGACCGCGATCCCGCCCGACAGCCTCCAGGCCGCGAACAGACAGAAGACGACCAGTCCCGCGACCTTGAGGAGTACCAGCAGGTCGTGCGCCGCCGCCCCCGCCTCCGCCCGCAGGCCATGGATCAGCCCCGCCGCCAGCACCAAGGCGGCGGCCGGCAGACCCGCCGGCACCCCCGCCAGCGCGGGCACGGCGGCACGCGCGTACCCCTCCGCCGCCGCCGCGGCGAACGCGATGGCCCCGGTGAAGCCCGCCAGTAGCGAGACCCAGCCCGCCGCGTGCCCCGCCGCCGGATGCAGCTCGCGCGACAGGTAGACATACTCGCCGCCCGACGCGGTGATGCGGCGCGCCAGCATGGCGTAGCTCACGGCCCCCGCCAGCGCCACCGCGCCGCCCACCGCCCAGGCCAGCAGCACCAGCCACCGGCTGCCCAGGTCGGCCAACGCGAAGCCGGACGTGGTGTAGACGCCGGCCCCGATCATGTCGCCCACCACCAGCGCGGTCAGCGTCACCGTGCCGAAACGGCTGGCCCCGTCGCCGGGGCCGGCCGCTCCCGCGTCCGTATCGGGCAGGCGGGTGGCTACTCGGCCGATCCCGGCTCGGCCATCTTGCGGTGCTGCTCGGCGAGCACCGAATTGGGCGTGACGTTGGCCAGCACGCGCTGAACCTTGGTCATGAAGCCCGACGAGACGGATGCGTGGCCCGCGTTCAGCGCGTCCCACCCGTCCTTCGCCACCAGGTCGGGCGTACGCTTGTTCGGATCGGCGCCCACCGACGTGTCCTCCATGCCGCCGCGCGCGAAGAATTCGGTGTCGACGGGGCCTGGCATCAGATTGGTGATGGTGACGCCGTCCTTGTCCTTGAGCTCGTTCTGGATCGCCGCCACGAAGCTGTCCACGAACGCCTTGGTGCCGTTGTACACCGCCTGGAACGCGCCGGGGATATAGCCCGCGATCGAGCCCGTCACCAGCAGCTTGCCCTCGTTCCGGGCCGCCATGTCCCCCAGCACGCGCTGGATCAGGTACACGGTGCCGGTGATGTTGGTGTCCACCACATGCCGCCAGTCCGCGACCGACTGGTCCAGAAAGGCGTGGCCCAGGCCGTGACCGGCGTTGGCGCACAGCACGTCGACCTGCCGCCCGCCGACGGCCGCGAGCAGCGCGTCCACGCCGTCGATGGTGGACAGATCCGCCTGGACCGAATCCACCTTGGTGCCGAACTGCTCGAAGTCCCTGGCCGCCGCGTCGATCAGCGGCTCGTCCGCCACGACCAGCAGGTCGTAGCCATCCTTGGCCGCCAGCGTCGCCAGCTCGAATCCGATGCCGGTCGAGGCGCCGGTGATGATTGCGAGTTTCGCCATGTTCGCTTCTCCGTTCAGGCCGACAGGCCGGGTTTCAATACGATCTTCGTCACCTTGTCCTGTTCCTCGCTGAACATCCGATAGCCCTCGGGCGCTTGTTCCAGCGGCATCCGGTGCGAGATCATGAAGGTGGTATCGATCTTCTTCTCCAGGATCGCGTTCAGCAGCGCGGGCATATAGTGCTGGACGTGCGTCTGCCCGGTCTTGAGCGTCAGCCCCTTCTCCATGAACGCGCCCAGCGGAAACTTGTCCACGAAGCCGCCGTAGACGGCGGGCATCGAAACGCGCCCGCCCTTGCGGCACGCCAGGATCGCCTGGCGCAGCGCGTGGATGCGATCCGTCCCCAGGAACGTCGCCTGCTTCACCCGGTCGACGATGTTGTCGAAGGCGAGCCCGTGGCTCTCCAGCCCAACACAGTCGATCACCGCGTCCGGCCCGATGCCGCCCGTCATCTGCATCAGCGCATCGTAGACGTCGGTTTCCTTGAAGTTCAGCCGCTCGGCGCCGAACCTCGCCGCAAGCTCCAAGCGGTGGGGATAATGATCGATCGCGATGACGCGTTCGGCCCCCATCAGGAAGGCGGACTGGACCGCGAACAGCCCCACCGGGCCGCAGCCCCAGACGGCCACCGTGTCGCCCGGCTCGATCCCTGCATACTCGGCCGCCTGCCAGCCGGTGGGCAGGATGTCGGACAGGAACAGCACCTCGTCGTCGTCCACGCCGTCGGGGATGACGATGGGACCCACGTCGCTGAACGGCACGCGGACATACTCCGCCTGCCCGCCTTGATAGCCGCCCGTCATGTGGCTGTAGCCGAACAGGCCGCTCATCTCCTGGCCGTATCCGGCGCGCGCGATATCCTGATTGTCGGCGGGCAGGCCGTTGGGGCAGCAGCTATACTGGTGCTTGTTGCAATGATAGCAGCCGCCGCACGCGATGGTGAAGGGGATCACCACGCGCTGCCCCTTGGTCAGCGTAGACTTCGCGCCGACCTCAACCACCTCGCCCATGAACTCGTGGCCCAGCACGTCGCCCGACTGCATGGTGGGGATCACGCCGTCGTAGAGGTGCAGGTCCGAGCCGCAGATGGCGGTGGACGTCACTTTTATCACGCAGTCGCGCGGATTGACGATGCCGGGGTCGGGCACGTTGTCCACGCGGACGTCGTGCTTGCCGTGCCATGCGAGCGCGCGCATCAGGCGTCCTCCTCTTCGTGTTGTCCGGTGTTGACGGCGGCGGTCGCGACCTCGCCCGTCTCCAGATACTGCTTCAGGCGGTTGAGGTCGCGCCGCGCCTGAATCGCGGGCTCGCGCTGGAACAGCTTGGCCACCACCTTGCCCAGCGTGCCGCCGGGCGGGTCGTAGAGCGTGGTCAACGTCACCACGGTGCCGCGCCCCTCCACGGCGTCGAACGCGACGCGGCCCGAGTTGGGCACGTCCGCCCCCGCGTCGGCCTTCCATTCGATCAGGCGGCCGGGCTCGTCGCGCGTAACGGTCGAATCCCACTCCACCGTGCGGCCGGCCGGCGCGCGCACCACCCAGTGCGAGCGGCGCTCGTCCAGCACGTCAACGCGCACCACGTTCTCCATCACGGCACTGAGGTTGGAGAAATCGCGGAAGAAGGCGTACACCTCGTCCGCCGGTCGACCGATGGTGACGGAGCGGCCGGCCATCGCGGTTCCGCTCCCGTCCGCCAGGGCGTCGCGCAGTTCGGCGGGTGCGTCCGCCCGGCGGGACGACGCAAGCGGCGCGTCGTCGGTCTGCTGGTCCGTCATCGGTCACTCCCGTCAGTCAGGCTGTCCCAACAGCCCGTCCGGCCAGACGTTCCCGCCGTTCCGGACGCGCAACATCGGTCGTTAACGACGGGTGTTGCGCGATAATTCACCAGGATGCGGCAGGAAGGGGGAGACGGATACGCCATGACGGGAAGATCAAAACGATGCGCATGCGGGATATAGCGGGGCGGTCGCTGCTGGCGGTGGCGATGGTGCTGACGGCGGCGCCCGCCGCGGCCGCCACCTGGGTCCGGTACAGCTTCTCCGGGGTCGGCACCGCCCAGGCAGCGGGGGCCGGCGTGATCGGGACGCCCGCGACTTCGGCGGTCTCGTTCCTGGGCCAGGCCACGGTCGACCTGGACGCGCACGTCATGAACTTCGCGGCGGGCGAACTGTGGAGCGCGGACGGAACGGGCCGCTTCACCGCCTTGTCACCGGCCGACCTGGCGCCGCTCCGCGCGGTCGCGACTGCGGGCACGCTGGCTCTGTCGTCCGCCGCGGGGACGGACACCACCGGCCTTCAGAGGTGGAATCTCTCGGCGCTGCTTCCCGCGCCCCTCGGCGTCGGAACCGGCGCTGGCGGCTTCCCCGTCTTCGCCGGCACGCAGGGCGTGGGCGGCACCGTGGACTTCCAGGTCGGCAACCGCCGGGCCGGCTGGACGGGTACGGGCGTCGTCACCGAACTGTCGGTGGAACGCGTGCAGGGACCGCAGGCCTGGTTCCTCTCAGTGGGCGCCAGTCCCGTGCCCGAGCCCGCAGCCTGGGCCATGATGCTGCTGGGGTTCGGCGCGGTCGGCTGGGCGGTCCGCCGACGCGCGCATCCGGCGGACGCGGCGGCGCCCGTGCTGATCTAGGGCACCGTTACCGGCCAGCCCTGCGGCGCAGCGTATCGGCGAAGCCCGTGATCGCCCGGTAGCGCGGCGTGGGGTCCTGCGTCTCGTAGTTCAGCGCGCCGAACCAGCCGGCCTCCGACCCCCCGCCGCCCCGCGCGCAGTGGCTGAAATGGCAGTTGAGCGTCAGGCCCACCGCCGCGCATCCCTCCAGCGCCAAGCGATAGATCGTCTCCATCTCGGGACGCATCACCAGTCGGCCGATCCATTCGGTCAACTCGGGCGCCAGCGGCCCCCAGTCGGCGTTGCGCGACAGAGTGACGGGTCCGCCCTCGTACGCCACCAACCCCAGCCCCAGCCCCTGCGCCTTGCGCCGCCACCAGGCGGTGCTGGCCAGCAGGCCGGGCAGCGTTCCGTCGAGCGACACGTCCGCGGCCCGCGCCGTCAGGTCGCCGAACTGCCACTGGCGGAAGGCGCGTCGGAACCCCTCCTCCCCGCCGCGCACGCACGACAAGGTGAAGTCGCGCCGCGCGCGGCGCTCGGCCTCAGGGTAATCGGCGGCGGGCGTCAGGCCGCCGTCGAAATAGGTGGTGATCGCTAGGTCGTCGAAGACCTGGTTCACCGCGGTCACGCCCGTCGCGGGCAGGCCTTGTCCGCCGGGGTGCGTCATCTTGCTCAGGCGATAGTCGTTGATCGCGCGATAGCCCGTCTGCACCGCGAACACGTTGCGCAGCGACGAGCGCCGGCCGCGGCCCCGGAACACCTGATCGGCGATGACGGCCATCTGCGCCGCGCGATAACCGCCATATTCATGACCGTTCCAGCCCAGGCCCGGCACCTTGTCGGCCATGGCCTGGAACTCGTGATAGGCGCGGAACAGGCCGGAGTTCCACCACTCGTTGGAACATTCCAAGTAGACGGTGGCCTCGGGCCGCATCGTGTCGCGCAGCAGCGTGACCGCGTGCCACACATACTCGTCCGTGGCGCGCGCGGGCAGGTTGAACCAGCCGTCGCAGCCCAGCGCGTTGGCCAGCGCCACCTGCATCTCCAGCGGCACGCCGCGCTCGGTGGCGTAGCTGCAGTCCTCGACGCGCGGCCGCCCTGCCCAGTCGGTCAGCGGGCTGTTGTTGGTCTGCTGCCAGTCCATGAAGCGGACGGCGCCGTAGGGCTTCATCCGCGCCAGGCTGTCGGGGTTGAACAGCGTGCCGGCGACCAGCAGCTTCTCGTGATCCTCGCGGCACACGCGGATGCGCGGGGGATTGCCGGGGTCGAGCGGGCCGGTGACGGTCACGGCGAACCAGCCGCGCTCCTCGACGTCGCCCACGTCCACGACCAGCCGCCCGCGCGACCGCGACACCTCGCGCGCGCCTGCGCCCACCGTGCCGCTGCCGGTGTTGAGGATGACGTAACGGGTAGGGCGCCCTTCCTCGCGATAGTGCGCCTGGACATAGGTCTGGACGCGGACGAAGCCCGGCGGCACGCTGGTGGGCCACCCCTGCGCGTCGAGAACGCCGCCCACGTCCGCCAGCGCCGCCGTGGAATAGTCCTCGCGCACGGCGGACCAGCGATCCGCGGTCTTCATGCGGTCGACCCACGGATGATCGCCGGCCCAGAAAGGCGTGTCGCCCAGGTTGCCGCCCATGGCGGGCTGACGCGGGGTCTTCATCGGCACCGACAGGTCGGATTGCGGCACCGCCGCCAGCCCGCCGCCGCCCCCGCCAATCTTCGGGATCGCGTTCCCGGCCGTCGAGCCGCCGAGCATGGCTGGCAGGCCGGCGGCCAGCGCGGTGCCGGCGACGCCCAGCGGCAACATCAGCCTGGCCTGGCGAGCGGAGAGCCGGTGCCCGCCGGACGGGTCGGAACGGTCGGTGGTCACAAGCGGGGAAGTCCTGATGCCGGGTCGCGCCTACCTTCCCCTATGGGGAGACGGCTCGACGGATTGAAGACCCCGTTGCAGCCGTCCAACGGCCCGCGCAACCCCGGGCCGCCCCCCAGCGGGCATGGGAACGGCCCTCGCCTAATCGTCGCGGCCGGAGCCGCCACGGTCAGACCCGCATCGGCATCAGCACGTAGAGCGCCGGGCTCTTGTCGTTCTCGCGGATCAGCGTGGGAGCGGCGGCGTCGGCCAGGTGCACCTCCACCAGCTCGCCCTCGATCTGGCCCAGGATGTCGAGCAGGTAGCGGCTGTTGAAGCCGATCTCGAACTCGTTGGCCGAATAGTCGCCGGGCACTTCCTCGGCCGCCGTGCCGTTCTCGGGGCTGGTGACGGACAGCGTCACCCGGTCGCGGCCCAGCGCCATCTTCACCGCGCGCGTCTTCTCGGTGGCGATGGTGGCCACGCGGTCCACGCCTTCCTGGAACCCGCGGGGGTCGAGCCGCAGGATCTTGTCGTTGCCCGTCGGGATCACGCGGTTGTAGTCGGGGAACGTGCCGTCGATCAGCTTGCTGGTCAACACGGCGGTGCCGAGATCGAACCGGATCTTGGTGGACGACAGCGACACGCTCACCTGCGCGTCCACCTCGTCCAGCAGCTTGCGGAGCTCGGCCACGCACTTCCGGGGCACGATCACGTCGGGCATCCCCTCCGCGCCTTCCGGCCGGGCGACCGTGACGCGCGCCAGCCGGTGCCCGTCGGTGGCCGCCGCCTTCAGCACGGGCTTGCCCCCGTCCTCCGACGCGTGGAGGAAGATGCCGTTCAGATAATAGCGCGTCTCCTCCGTCGAGATGGCGAAGCGCGTCTTGTCGATCACCTGCTTCAGCGTCTCGGCCGGCAACTCGAAATGCGTGGGCAGCTCGCCCTCGGCAATCTGGGGAAAGTCGTCGCGCGGCAGCGTGCCCAGCGAAAAGCGCGCGCGCCCCGCCACGATGGTGACGCGTCCGTCCGCCGCGTGCAGCTGCACTTGGCTACCGTCGGGCAGCTTGCGCGCGATGTCGAACAGCGTGTGCGCGGACACGGTGGTGGTGCCGGGCTGCTCGACGTCGGCGGGGACGCTCTCGTTGATCTGGATATCCAGGTCGGTGGCCATCAGGCGCAGGCGCCCTTCGGCGGTGGCCTCGATCAGCACGTTGGACAGGATGGGGATGGTGTTGCGCCGCTCCACCACCGACTGGACGTGGGACAGGCCCTTCAGCAGCGTCGCGCGTTCGATCGTGGCCTTCATGGTGCAAACCCCCCGCGCGTGAATCCGGGACGGTCCCGGGACGATGCTCCTACCCAAGATAAAGGGGCCGGAGCAAGCGCCCCGGCCCCCTCGTGTCACGCGCGCGTCAGAACCTTATCCCCAGGCCCGCCATCAGCTGGTGCCGGTCCACGTCCGCGTCGTAGCCGTCGACGCTGCCGTAGTTCGAGTAGCGATACTCGCCCTTGACGAAGGTCTGACCCGCCAGCCGGTATTCCAGCCCCGCGCCCAGGCGGAAGCCGTCCAGCGTCGCGTCGTCGCGCACCGTGGTGTTGCCCGCGTCGTAGCGCGCGTCCACCTTGAAGTTGGTGTAGCCGGCCTTGAGGTAGCCCATGGCCACGTCCGAGATCGGAAAGCCCACGCGCGCGCCGACGTAGAGGTCGCGGCCCGCGTCCAGCCGGAAACGGTCGCCCGTCACGAACAGGTCGTCAGTGCGCGTGTCGGCGGACGAGGCGGAGAACTCGCCCTCCGCGCCCAGCAGGATGCGGCCGACGGGCAGGTCGTAGCCCGCCGCCACGCCGTAGAGCAGGCCGTTGGACGACGAGCTGTCCTGGTCGCCCCCGTCCTGGATCGCGTCGTAGCCGATCAGCCCCTCCACGTGCAGGCCGGCGAAGGGCGGCGCTGCGGGTGCCGCCTCCTGCGCCGCGGCGGGGACGGAGGCGGCCGCGACGGCGGCGGCGAGGATGATACGCATTGGAAACCCCTTCTTGATACGCGCCCGCTCCTTGCGAATCGGCGCGACGGCCGCCGGGCGGGGCGGCGCGACTGGGCCGGCCGGGCTTGCCCGTGCCTGAACCGGACGGTTGCGTTCAGCGCCGGCCGCCGCGAAGAATGGGCCATGGCGCGCGCGGGCCGAGACTATATCCTTCGCCACGGCGAGACCGTGTTCAACGCCGCGCGGCGCTTCCAGGGGGAGCATGTCCACACGCCGCTGACGCTCGCCGGCGTGGCGCAGGCGGACGCGGCGGCGCGCACCTTGCGCGACCCGCTGGGTCCGCGCCCCGCGCTGACGCTGTGGGCCTCGCCCACCGGCCGCGCGCTCCAGACGCTGGCGACGATCGCCGAGCGGCTGGACCTAGACTGGCACGCCGCGCGCACCGACGGGCGGCTGTGCGAGCTCGACACGGGGGCCTGGGGCGGCATGACCTACGCCGAGGTCGCGGAGCGGGACGGGCCGCCGGCATGGCCCGGCACGGGGCTGCTGCGCCCGGCGCCGGGCGGGGAAAGCTACGCGGACCTGGCGGCGCGGCTGGGCGGATGGCTGGCGGATACGCACGACGATCCCGGCGACCGGCTGGTGGTGACACACGGCATCGCCGGCCGCGTGCTGCGCGGGCTGATGACGGGCCTGCCGCCCCTGCTCCCGCCCGGCGTGCCCGCTGCCGCCGGTCTGCCCCAGGGATCGGTGGTGCTGGGCACGGGGCACGCGCCGGCGTGAGGCGGGCGATCCTGGCGCTGGGCGCGCTCGCACTTCCCGCCCCGGCGGCGGCGGCGGCGGCGGCGGCACCGCGGTCGCTGGGCGCGTGGGGTGCCTGGGGCGCGTTCCGGGACGCAGAGCGATGCTGGGCCGTCGCCCTGCCGCAAGCATCGCGAGGGCACGCACCGTGGCGCGCCTATGCCGGCATAGGGAGCCACCCCGCCTTTCGCCAGCGCGCGGCCTTCTTCGTCCGGCTCAGCCGCGCGCGCGACCGGTCGGTGCCCGTGGTGCTGAGCGTCGGCGGCCGCCGTTTCCGCTTGGCGGCCAACGGCACGGACGCCTGGGCGCCCGACGCGGCCGCCGACCGGACGCTGGTCGCAGCACTTCGCGGCGCGCGCGCCATGAGCGTGTCGGCGGCGGCGCCGGGCGGGCGGCCCTTCGCCGACGTCTACCGCCTGGACGGGGCGGCGACCGCCGTGGATGCGGCGCGGCTGGCCTGCCTGGGCGGTGAGCGGTGAGCGGTGAGACGCTCGACCGAGACGTGGCGCGCCGCGCGGACGCTCGCCCCCCTGGCAATGCTGACCGCCTGCGCACCTGCCGATCAGGAGCCCGTCCGGACCGTGGCCGTGATCGAGATCGTCCTGGACGACCCGCGCGACCGGCCCGACCTGCTGGCGATCCTGCGCCGACACGCGCCCGCGTCCGGCCTGCACGTCGACGCCTCCGACTCACGGGCACTGGCCGCTGAGCAGGAGGCAGGGGTGATACCGCCCGCGTACAGGGCCACGTTCGACGCGGGCGTCTGGTACGGCGCGGAAGACGAGGAGGCGGTGGCCTTCGCCGACGACAGGGTCCACCGGGGGCGGGCTCGCGTACGGTTCCTGCGGGGGGTGCGGCCGGACCGCTTCCGGGCCTATCGCGATGCCACGCTGGCCGACCTGCGGCGACGCTGGCCGCACGCCAGCGTCGTCCCGCCGCCGCCGTCGGGCGATGTATCCCTCACCCAGGACCTGGCGGGGGCGCGGAACGGGAACGCCGTCCAGGCCTCGGCGGGGGAGAGGCATGGACCCGGCCCCTCCGCACCCGCCTCGTCGACGCAGCGGCACTAGGCCCCGGCCCCCTCCGCCGCCGCGCCGCGCAGCATCTTGCGCGCGATGGCACGTACCGCCTCGTCGTCCTTGGTGCCGTCGTGCGCGGGATCGCCCAGGTGATCCAGCGAGCCTTCCGCGAAGTCCAGGAAGCCGGGGTGCCGCGCCTCGACATATTCCATCAGCTTGAACAACAGGTGCTCGGTCGCGATCTCGCGCCGGCGGGTCTGGATCGCGGCGTCGTCGGGCGTATCGGTCATCTCGTCAATCTCCGGTGGGCGAGCGGCGCGAACGCGCGGAGGCGCGGTGGCGTTTCGGCGCGATTCCGACTATATGGCGCCCCATGCTGACAGAGCCGGCCGCCCCCATGCCCATCCCCGGGCATATCGACCCCGTAACCGTCGCGCGTCCGGCCGCCGCCGCGCGTCCCGACGGGCGCGTCGACCTGGTCGGCCTGTCGCGCGACGCGCTTCGCGAGGCGCTGGCCGCCGCGGGGCTGGACGCGCGCCAGGCCAAGCTGCGCGCCAAGCAGCTGTGGCACTGGATCTACAACCGCGGCGCCACCGACTTCACCGCCATGACCGACATCGCCAAGGCCCAGCACCCCTGGCTGGCCGAGCGGTTCGTGATCGCGCGGCCGGAGGTGGTGGAGGCGCAGCTCTCGTCCGACGGCACGCGGAAATGGCTGCTGCGCTCGCCCGACGGCCACGACTACGAGTGCGTGTTCATTCCCGACGCCGACCGCGGCACGCTGTGCGTGTCGAGCCAGGTGGGCTGCACGCTCAACTGCACCTTCTGCCACACGGGCACGATGCGGCTGGTGCGCAACCTGACCGCGGGCGAGATCGTGGGCCAGGTGATGCTGGCGCGCGACGCGCTGGGCGAGTGGCCATCCCAGCCAGAGGGGCGGCTGCTCACCAACATCGTGATGATGGGCATGGGCGAGCCGCTCTACAATTTCGAGGCGGTGCGCGACGCCCTGCGGCTGGTGATGGACGGCGACGGGCTTGCGCTGTCCAAGCGGCGCATCACGCTCTCCACGTCGGGCGTGGTGCCGGCCATGGCGCGCGCCGGGGAGGAGATCGGCGTCAACCTGGCCGTCTCGCTCCACGCCGTGACCAAGGAAGTGCGCGACGAGATCGTGCCGCTCAACCGCAAGTACGGCATCGAACAGCTGCTGGAGGCGTGCGCCGCCTATCCCGGCGCCAGCAACGCGCGCCGCATCACCTTCGAGTACGTGATGCTCCGCGACAAGAACGATTCGGACGAGGACGCGCACGAGTTGGTGCGGCTGCTGCGCCACTATCGCCTGCCGGCCAAGGTGAACCTGATCCCCTTCAATCCCTGGCCCGGCGCGCCCTACGAGTGTTCCACGCCCGAGCGCGTGCGCCGCTTCTCCGACATCGTGTTCCGCGCCGGCATCTCGGCCCCCGTGCGCACGCCGCGCGGCCGCGACATCGACGCCGCCTGCGGCCAGCTCCGCACGGCGGCCGAGAAGCGCAGCCGGGCGGAGCGCGACCGGGCGGCGGCGGAGACGGTCGCGGCCTGAGAAACGGTTCGGCAAGCTCTGCCCGTCAGGGCGGGACGGGTGAACGCGCCCGTCTCCATTCCACCGCCGGGCGGCGTCACGGCTATACCGATCACCCGGTGGGAGGGTGCGGAGCGGGCGGTGAACGCCGTGCGGGGACGCCTGCTACAAGCCTTTGCCAAAGCCGAATGGTCGGTCAGCGAGACGCTCGTGGCGCTCGTCGAGGCGCACGGTGCGAAGAACGTGCCGCTGAGGATGATGGTCGGCCAGCGGCACCAGGATCTGGCCGATGCCTTCGCGGCGTGCGGCGTGCGGCCCTATCCCGCCGGCGTCGCCGCACTCGATAGTTTCCGTCGGCATGACCCGCTCCGCAACACCGCCTGCCACGGCGTCTGACGGATCTCACTGGAAGAAAAGGGCCGCTGGATCGCCACCGCGCGCCTGCTGAAGTTCCGGTCGGGCGGTCCCGATACCATGCCCTTCGTCCTTCTCCAGGACGAAGCCGAGGCGCTTCTGGCGATGGTGGAGAAGGACGCGCACGACCTGAACGCCACGCTGGGCCACGTTCGCGCCCGCCCGCGCGACGATCAGGCGGCCTCGGCCAGGACGAGCGGCGTCTCGTCCTGCGCCACCGACGCCGATGCCACCGGCAGCGGGGACGCCGGGGCCGTCGGAACCGGGAACAGCAGCCGGCTCGCGAAGACCGCCACCCCCAGTCCCGCATAGGCGGCCAGCACCCAGAGCGGCTGCCACAGGATCGACACGCCGAGCGCGACGCGCAGCAGGTTGGGCGGGAAGCCCAGGTCGCGGCCAACCGCCTCGCAGATGCCGAAGAAGGTGTCGGGGCGGGCGATCAGGGCGGTGGTGGGGGCGGTCATGGCGATAAGACTCCGGCGGTATGCCCCCGTCGCTTCAAGGGTCGTGCCAACCGCGCTCGCCCTCCTATGGCAGCGATATACGCGAGCCGGCGGCAGCGCCCGACGCCAGGATGCGGCGTCACGCGCCAACAGCCGGCGGGCGGCCGTGCGTCGTGACAGGCGCGGCCCGCCCGTCTAGCGCGCGGATCATGCCCGACGCCTGGACCATCCTGCTCCCCGCCGCCGCCGGCCTGGTCGGCGGTGCCATGAACGCGCTGGCGGGCGGCGGCACCTTCGCCACCCTGCCCGCGCTGATCGCGATGGGCCTGCCGGCCAACACCGCCAACGCCACATCGAACGTCGCGCTGCTTCCGGGCGCCGCCACCAGCGCCTGGGCGTTCCGGGACGAGCTGGGGCCGCTGGGCGGCGTGCCGATCTGGCTGCTGGCGGCCGTCACCTTCGCGGGCGGGATCGCGGGCAGCCTGCTGCTCGCCTGGACGCCGGCCAGCACGTTCGACGTGGTGGTCCCATGGCTGCTGCTGTTCGCCTTCCTGGCCATCGCGTTCGGGCGGCAGGCGGGTGACTGGCTGGCGCGCCACGCCACCATCGGTCCGCGCACGCTGGTGGCGGTACAGACGGTGCTGGGCATCTACGGCGGGTATTTCGGGGGCGGGCTGGGACTGGTGACGACGGCCGTCTACGGCCTGCTGGCCGGGCTGAGCCCGCGCGCCATGTTCGCGCCGCGCGTCACCATGCTGGCTGTCTCCAATCTCGCGGCGGCGCTGGTGTTCGCCGCCACCGGCCTCGTGGCCTGGGCCGCGTGCCTGCCGATGATCGCGGGCGCGGTGGCGGGTGGGTGGGCGGGCGCCCGGCTGGGCAAACGGTTGCCCGCGCGCGCGGTGCGCTGGTGGACGCTGGCGGTGACGGGGGCGACCACGCTGGTGTTCTTCCGCCGCGCCTATCTATGACAGCGCCTGTCTCTGACCGGGTCTATTTCGAACCGGGTCGGTGCATCCGGAACAGCGCGTCGTCCCGCGTCTCGAAATAGTCGGCCGGGCCGCCGCCGCGCGCGATGGGCCGGGCGCGCGCCGTGCGGTACACGCCCTCGTCCAGCATCGCGGGGTCGATGTGGATCATCACCGCCTCCCCCACCACCAGCCACTGGTCCAGCAGCCGCCCGTCGCGCGCGGACAGCCGGATCAGCTGCGTCAGCCGGCACTCGAACTGGACGGGCGACGCCGCCACGCGCGGCGGGCGCACCATCGCGGACGGGATCGTCGCCAGCCCGGCCAGCGCGTGCTCGTCCTCGCCCTCGGGAACGGCGGCGGAGGTGGCGTTCACCGCGTCCGCCAGCGGCCGCGTCGCCAGGTTCCACACGAACTCGCCCGTGGCCGCGACGTTGGCCACCGAGTGCTTCCATCCCATCGAGCTGAACCCGATCAGCGGCGGCGAATAGTTCAGCAGGTTGAAGAAGCTGTAGGGCGCGAGGTTCGGCCGCCCGTCGACGTCCGCCGTGCCGATCCAGCCGATGGGCCTGGGCGCCACCATCGCGTTCAGCGGGTCGTGGGGCAGGCGGTGGCCCGCCGCGGGCTCGTAGCTGTGCCAGTCGGTCATGCGCGGCGGAACGGCCGTCGGGTGGAAAGGTTCGCGGCCGCCCGCTAGGCGGGGGCGATGGCTCTCATCGACCGCTTCCTCGCGCGCGCCGTCAAGCGCGGCGAGCTTCACGTCACCTACGCCGACGGTCGGGAACGGCGCTTCGGTTCCGGCTCCGCCGACCTGCCGCACGTCTCGATCCGCTTCGCCGACCGCGCCACGCCCGGCCGCGTCGTGCGCCACCCGGCGCTGGGCGCGGCGGAGGCGTTCATGGACGGTCGCCTCCTGATCGAGCGCGGCGACGTCCGCGACCTGGTGAAACTCCTGAAGGGCAATACGCCCTGGGAGAGCCGCCGCGGCCAGCTCTCCCCCTCGGCCGCCCGGCGCGCGCTGGGGGCGGTGGTGCAACGGCTGAACCGGCTGAACTCGCGCGCGAGATCGCGGCGCAACGTGGCGCACCACTACGACCTGTCCGACCGGCTCTACGATCTCTTCCTCGACGCTGATCGCCAGTACAGCTGCGCCTATTTCACCGATGCCGACGCGACGCTGGAGCGCGCGCAAGCCGACAAGATGGCGCATATCGCGGCCAAGCTGCTGCTCCAGCCGCATCACCGGGTTCTCGACATCGGCTGCGGCTGGGGCGGGCTGGCGCTCTACATCCACGCGTGCACCGGGGCCGAGGTAACGGGGGTCACGCTCAGCGTCGAGCAACTCAAGGTCGCGCGCGAGCGGGCGGCGGCGGCGGGCGTGGCGGACCGGGTGCGCTTCGAGCTGGCGGACTATCGCTCGCTCGCCGGGCGCTACGACCGCATCGTGTCGGTCGGCATGTTCGAGCATGTCGGCCCGCCCCAGTACCGCACCTTCTTCGCCAAGTGCCGCGAGCTGCTGGCGGACGACGGGGTGATGCTGCTCCACACCATCGGCCGGATGGGCGTGCCGGGCGTGACGGACGCCTTCACCACCAAGTACATCTTTCCCGGCGGCTACAACCCCGCCTTGTCCGAGATCGCGCGCGGCTACGAGGGGACCAAGCTCTTCCCCACCGACGTGGAGGTGCTGCGCCTCCACTACGCGCTCACCATCGATCAGTGGTACGACCGAACGGTGGCGGCGCGCGATCGCATCGTCGCGTTGTACGACGAACGCTTCTTTCGCCTGTGGACCTTCTACCTGGCGGGCGCGGCGGAGGCGTTCCGCACGGGCGGCATGTGCAATTACCAGGTCCAGCTGTCGCGCAGCCGCACCGCCGTGCCGCTGACGCGCGACTATGTCGCGGCGACGGAGCGGGCCTATCGCGAGGACGCTGCGCGGGGCTGAGGGCTCCGCTGCCCCCCCGTTTCCGCCAGGCGGGAGGGTGCGACGCCCCCGCCTCCCCCTTATCCGCCCTCCTTACCCGCCCGTGGTTGCCACGAGATTGTCGTCCGAGTTGCGGTCGATCCGCACGTTGTAGGGGTCCGCGCCCGCGAAGACGGGCCGCGCGGCCGTCACCAGCTCCACCACCTGGGTGCCGCTGCGCACGGGCACGCGCTTCAGCCCCAGCACATCCTTGGCCGCGAACGCGCCGCGACCCGGCATCGCGGCGAACGCGCCCACCTCCACCGTCTCGGCCATGGGCGCCTCGCGCTCGACGCCCCGCCCGTCGGCGTAGAGCTTGCGCGCCTCCACCGTCAGCCGCGTGCGCCACCGCCCGTCGGGCAGGCGCGACACGGCCGCCGCCCGCGCCTTGATGTCGTAGAGCGTGATCCGCTCGAACAGGTCGGTGATGAGCGCGTTCTCGGACACGGTGGCGCCGCGGCGGAACTCGGCGACGAGGTCCAGGCTGCGTGGATAGGGCGCGCCCTTGAACCTGAACCGGGTGACGTAGCGCTTGAGCGCCGCGTCCACCCGGGCCTCGCCCAGCTCGTCCTTCAGCCGGTACATGGCGACCGAGCCCTTGCGGTAGTGGATGTACTGCTGGTTCTCCACGCGGTTCAGCGGCAGCTCCTCCAGCGGATCGCCGCCGCGCGACCGCAGGTAGCGGTCCAACTCGAACTTCAGGAAGCGGCGGATCCGGTCGCGGCCGTAGAGCCGCTCCATCACCATCAGCGCCGAATACTGCGCCATGGTCTCGATGCCGAAGGTCGCACCCTGGTTGTCCGACGTGATCGCCTGGTGCGCCCACCACTGGTGCGCCAGCTCGTGCGCGGCGACGTAGGTGACGTAGTCGATCTTCTCGGGGTCGGACAGGTCGGCGATGAAGCCGATTCCCTCCGAATACGGCATGGTGCCCGCGAACGCCTGGGCGAACTGGGCGTAGTCGGGGAACTCGACGATCCGCGCCTGGGCGAACTGATAGGGGCCGAAGGCCGGCTGGTAGAGGTCGAGCCCGTGCGCGAAGGCCGACAGCATCCGGTCCACGTTCGCGCCGTGCCGCGCGTCGTAGTAGACGGCCAGGTCGACGTTCCCGTGCCGCCGGTGCCGCTCCGCGTAGCGCGCCGACTGCACCGAGTAGAAGTCGAGGATGGGCGCGCGCGTGACGAAGCGCGCGGTGCGGCGCCCGGCGCGAACGGTGTCGGACACCCGGTCGCCGGGCGCGACGGGCGTCTGGTCGGCGTCGGTGGAGACGGTGATGTCGGTCGTCACCCAGCCAGCGTGGAACATGCTGGCCCGCGTGCCGGACGCGTCCTCCAGCTTCGGCGGACGCAGCTCGGAGGGCAGGCCGTAGCGGCGGCGCTTCACCCGGTCGCCCAGCAGGTTCAGCCGGTTCATGCCGACCGCCGGCGCGAACTCGCCGTTGTTGACGAAGGTGCCGTTGGCCACGACGCGCGTGTCGGGCGTGTTGGCGAAGCCGCGCTGCCGCCGCTCGGTGCGGAAACGCATGTCCAGCGCGGCGCCCGGCGCCATGGGCGTGGCGAGACGGTAGATGCGGTACTGGAAGCGGGGCCACGCGCGCTCCAGCGTCGCGCCGGGCAGGTCGAGCGCCACCAGCCGCGTACGCCGGTCGCCCATGCGCACGTGGATGCGGTCCAGCGGGCGGCCGGTGTCGTTCACCAGCCGCATCGTGCCGGCGGCGCTCATGGCCGGTCCGCCGGGGCGGATGTCCACGGCCACGCGCACCGCCGTCACGCGCGGCTGGGGCACGCGCTCGTAGGGGAGCAGCGCGCGTTCGTAGTCCGCCAGGAAGCGGTCGTCGCCAACGGACGTGCGATACGGGTTCCAGACGTGCGTGTTGAGATAGGCCCAGGCACCCGTGGCCGCGAACACCGCCAGCGCGCCCGCCCCCACCGCGCCCGCCGGCCCGGCCAGCCGGCGCGGCAGCCGCCGAAGCCTGGGGCTCAGCCGCGTCTCCGCGCCCCGCCGCCACAGCGCGTGCGCCAGCACCAGCAGCCCCACCGCGAAGGCCGACCAGTAGAGCCGGAGCCACCACGCCCCCACCCAGAAGCCCCCCTGCCCGTTCATGTCGGACAAGGGCACGTCGGGCGTCGCGGCATAGTCGTAGAGCAGGTCGCCCCAGCCCAGGTTCCGGAGCGTGGTGCGCACCACGATCATGTAGAGGACGGTAACGCCCCAGCCGACGAACTTGTGCGGGCTCAGCGCCTGGACCAACACGGCCAGGATCGCGATCAGCGCGTAGTCCACCGTGTTGGGCAGGACGTACCACAGCAGGTACTTGCCCGGCTCCAGGTCCGAATAGCCCTGGAACAGCTGCACCGCCATCGCGCCCGCCGCGCTGACCAGCAGCGTGGAGAACATCACCAGCACGACCGCCAGCGCCTTGGGCACCACGAACGCCCAGTCGGGGATCGCGCTGGCGTCCACGATCTCGTGCGTGCGCCGATCGCGCTCGCGCCACACCAGCTCGCCCGCGTAGTAGATGGCGACGATCAGCGGGATGATGCCGAACGACCCGTCCAAGAGCCGGATCACGACGCGCGTCACGGGCAGCACGGGCGTGCCGAAGATCTCGCCCATGTTGAGCAGCGCGCCGCCGCTGTTGAACAGGCCCAGCGCCAGCAGCACCGGATAGGCGGGGCTCTTCAGCACCTGTCCCACCTCCAGCCGCGTTCGCGCCGCAAGCTGCGCCCAGGCCGTGGCGCGGTCGAAGCGCGGCATCGGCAACGGTCCGGCGGGTCGCGCGACCGCGGGCTCGGCGTCGGCGCGGGTGGCGAGCTTCTCGGCGCGGCGCGCCTTTCGCGACGGCCTGGCGGCGAAGCGGAAGGTGGCGAAGGCCAGCGCCAGCACGGCGGCCCCCAGCCCCGCCGCCAGCAGCCGGTTGACGAGCAGCACGCCCTCCACCGGCACGGTCAGAGTGTTGCGGTCGGCGGCCGTCCAGTATTTGGTCAGCAGCGAGATCGCGCCGAAGCCCAGCGGCTCGCCATAGGCGCCCCACATCTCCCAGGCCGGGTTCCGGTCCAGCACCACGGTGGCGACCGTCCACAGCACCAGGAACGCGATCACGCCGACGTACGTCGCCATCATGGAGCGCGTCAGCGTCGCCAGCGCGAAGAACAGCGCGGCGGTCAGGAACAGGTCGGGCAAGGCGACGACGAGATAGGGCTGGAGGTAATACCACAGCCGGTTCGGCCCCAGCGTCTCGGCATCCACCCAGGGCATCAGGCTGCCCAGCCAGACGCCCAGCGGCACCGCCAGGAAGCCCAGCGCCGCCGCGCCGAACGCGCCCCCGAACCGCCCGAACAGATAGGCGCCGCGCGTGATCCGCGTCGCGCGCAGGATGGGCGCGAACCCCGTCTCGTCGTCGCGCACCACCACGTTCGCCACGAAGGCGGTGGACACGAACATGTAGAACAGGCTGAGGACCAGCATCATCTGGGCGATCGCGAACGGCGCGTTCTTGTGCACGTTGCCGCCCGAGCCGATCTGGATCTGGTCCACGGTGGTCGCGCCGAAGGCCATCAGGAAGAACACCGTCACCGCTACCCAGAAGACCGGGTTGCGGAGCTGGTAGCGCCATTCGAAGCCGAGGATGCCGAGGAGCATGGCCGTACGCCCCCTCAGTTCGCGGTCGCGACGGGTGCGCGGCGCGCGTCGTCCAGCGTCGAGAAGTACACGTCCTCCAGCCCGCCGCGCACCGGCTCGAACCCCTGGCCCGGCGAGCCGTCGCTCAGCACGTGGACCACGGTGCGCCCCGCGAACAGGCGGGTCGAGATGACGCGGTGGGCCTCGCGGAACGCGTCCAGCTCGTCGCGCGCCACCGTGCGCTGCCACACGCGGCCGGCATTGTCCGCGATCAGGTCCAGCGGCGCGCCTTCGAGCAGGATGCGTCCGCCCGCCAGCACCGCCATGCGCGGGCAGAGGTCGGCCACGTCCTCGACGATATTGGT
>Ga0325400_1000118_pt1 | contig 48083 bp, 43 predicted proteins | sample PopdelMetagenome_2_FD_205662 | JGI IMG/M metagenome (GOLD analysis project Ga0325400, IMG submission 205662) | Populus deltoides microbial communities from Bellville, Georgia, United States - Xylem-PdKOR-R1 | ecosystem: Host-associated > Plants > Phyllosphere > Stem > Wood/Secondary xylem... | reverse complement strand
CAAGAGCATTGAATTCAGTATCCAACAAGTGCCGAATGCTGAGAATGACCGGTTGATTATCGACCCACGATCCATCCAGCTTCATAGTTATCTGACTTGGTCGAGCCCCCTTATTACCCAACTGGGGGTGGTAGTAATACACACTCCGAGGCAGGCTAAGCCATTGGCATAACAGGGTACGACTAACGCGGGCTTCAAACAGGGTCATAATAGTTAGCTTCTCCTGAGTTGAATAGGCGTTTTTTTTAGCAACTCACTTTTGATCTCTACTTCCAGGGCTTGTTTGGCTACAATCCGTTTTAATCGTTCGTTTTCTTCCTCCAACACCCGGAGTTGGGGATCCACGCGTGTATAAGCGTCTTTCAGGCCTTCTTTCCCTTTACTCAAATATTTTTGCCGCCATTTTCGGAGTAACGAAGGGGAAAGATGGTACTTGCGACATATCTCGGCATGGCCGTCACGAATGGCTTCCTGAACGATAGAATAGCGGTCTTCGGAGGTGAAACTTCGCCTAATTTTGCTCATGATTTCTGAATGTAAGAGGACTAAACTGTTTTTGCAATTTTGTCCAACCATTCAGGGGGTTAAGACAATTTCGATAAGGTAGGAAAGACGCTGCAGGAAAGGGGGCTCTTAGGCCGGCCCATTGGGGGATAGTTATTTATGTGCTATTCCCTGTTTGGTGTGCCAGTTGCAGTTAGAGCCTAAGCCGCTTCTTTAAACTCCATTGGTGTCAAAAAGCCTAATGCCTGGTGCGGCCGTTTGGTGTTATAATCATCCAGCCATCGGTCAACTATCGCCTGGACTTGCCCTAAGTTAGCGAATGAATAGGCGTTCAGCACTTCCCGGTGAAACGTACCGTTGAAGCGTTCAATGTAAGCATTCTGAGTTGGTTTACCCGGTTGAATCCAATCTAACTCGATTCCCTGCCGTTCGCACCACTCGCTCAGCAGGGCACTAATAAACTCCGGCCGCATGGGCGGTCCCACCGTTGTCACAGCGTAGTTTAGCCGGTTTACCATAAGCGTCTACTAACCGTTGTAAAAGCTGAATCACTCGTCCTGCTGGCAGTGAGTAGTCTACTTCTACCCCTAGAGCCTGCCGATTGTAATCATCCAACACATTAAGTGCTCGGAACCGGCGGCCATCTCGTAAGGCGTCGCTCATAAAGTCCAACGCCCATACCTGGTTGGCAGTCGTTGGTTGAACTAATGGCTGCCGTAGTCGCTTAGGAAGCCGCTTGCGTCGAGGCAGATTGAGCCCCATCTGACGATACACCCGCCAGGTGCGTTTGTAATTGAAAATCTGTCCTAACCGCCGTAACCGGTGGTGAATCTTCCAGAAGCCCCAGCCCGGATGCTGACAGGTAATCTCTTCAATGGCCTGCTCAACAGTTTGGTCAGATGGACGCTCTAATGGATGGTCAAAACTGCGCCGAGCCAGACCTGCTACCCGACAGGCCCGTCGCTGACTGAAGGCTTTGGCTTTGACCATCCACTGCGCCAACTGACGGTGTTCAACAGGCCTCACCACTTTTTTCGCAAGGCCTCCTTGACCACTTCATGCTCAAGGCTTAGCTCGGCATACATTTTCTTGAGTCGCCGGTTCTCCTCTTCCAGATCCTTCAGGCGTTTGACTTCGGACATCTGCATCCCGCCATACTTCTGTCGCTCCGGCGCCCCGGTTCCAGTTGTAAAAAGTGGCTTCGATGATGCCATGTTCACGGATAATCTGGGCGACGGTTGCCCCGGTTTGCTGTTGTTGAATGATGGCCACGATGGCACGGGCCACCCCGCTGGGCCTCACTAAATCGAGTAGCTTTCTTGTTTATCCTTTTGTGAAAAGTTAATTAGAAACCTCTACTTTTCACTGGCATACCTGCCGGGGGAGTTCACAATCGTGTTTGGAACAATCTGGTTAGTTGGAGTTAGGCAGGATACAATTTGGTAGATGGACGATTCAAATCCTCCTTAATACACTATAGTACAATTGTATAGACTATCAAGCTTTTAGTTATACAATTGTACTAACTACAGATAGGCCCTTTCCTTTCTCTTAGCCTTCTCCTCCGCCCTGAAGTCATTTGCGTTCAAATTATTACTTTTCTTGCATTATCACCTATTAAGTTCCCTCAAAGGTAAATATTTGTATTTCTTTCTCCCTTTACAATAATCGTGTTTTGATTAACTATCTATTTATCAATTTTTTATTTGATTGATTTAAGGGTCTTATAAAGTCTTGTGAAATAATTAGTTACAAACTGAAAAAGGAGGTTTGGTAGGTCCTATAAGGAGGTTTGGTAGGTCCTATGAATGTTTTTAAAGGAGGTTTGGTAGGTCCTATAAGGAGGTTTGGTAGGTCCTATAAGGAGGTTTGGTAGAGCATACTATCAGCAAAAGGAGGTTTGGTAGGTCCTAACTATTCATACCAAAAATTAGGTTTACAAATAGCGTTATATCACTATTTGTAAACCGAGTGACGCCTCTTTTTCATATTCTATAAGTATAAAAAGGAGGTTTAGTAGGTTCCAAAATATAAGGGATTACTTCATCATGTCAAACAAAAGGAGGTTTAGTAGGTACTCTTGATGCATTGTACACCTTCTTTATAAAAGGAGTTGTAGTTAATATACCTCCTTTTTAGCGAAAATAAAAAGGAGATTGCTATATTAAGCCTCCTTTTACTTCTTTAACTGCTATTTCTATGGAAGCTATTTATGATGGATCAGAAAACATTATTGCTTTAGACTTCATCAAACATCCCACTAATTATCAGCCGAATTCTTTCACCGAATCAAAGCAGGAATTTACTGAGTTAGAAATGAAGATCGTAGCCTTAATCATTAATCAAATAGGTCATATGGCTTTAAAGGGTGAAGTAAAGGAAGGCCACAATATCAAGTTCAGAATTCCCTTCACAGAGCTTACAAAGCAGCGATACGACCAAGTTACCGCAGCAGCAGACTCATTACAGTTGAAACGTATTATGTACCGCAATGATAAAAAGCAGGAATTTCATTTCATTGTACCCTTCCCTTCTGTTAGATCTACTTCAGTGGATGGCCGTAAAGTCATTGAGTTAACCATGTTTTCAGATGTGGTTCCCCACTTTGCCGAGTTAGGAAAACGATATACTAAGTATGATATTGATGTTATGCTTTCTCTAGGATCAACCTATGCGAAGCGCTTTTACGCTATCATCAGTATGTTCTATCATCGTGGACAGAAGCAATTTACTTATGTAGTCGATGAATTACGGGATATGCTAAATTACCCCGAACATCAAGCTTACAATGACTTCAAAAAGAACGTACTTTTTGTTGCTCAACGAGAGTTGGCCGATAAGGCGGGAATCGTCTTAGACTGGGAGCCATTTAAAAAAGAAGGAAAACGGATTACAGAACTTCTCTTTACCATAAAGAATGACCGGCAACTTGCTGCAGAGGGAGTAGAACAGGATCGAAAGATTATTAATCAAATGCCTATTCATGAAGCGGTTCAAACCGCTTGGCGTTTAATGTCTGAATATAAGTTACAGAGTTGGCAGAAGGAGATGATTGCATCGAATCATAATCTGTTAGAGATATTCTACCGGGTTCACGTTGAGTTGACTAACGGCTTCCGCCCTGACGTTAAGAATAGGACCGCTTACCTAGTTAAGTCCTTAGGAATTGACAAACTGAAAGAAAGTAAACCCGCAAAGTCTCTACCCAAAGCACCAGAGATACTTCCTCTATCTGCTCCAGTTCCATCAGTAGCCACTGAGCGCACAGCTAGTACCCAATCCTTGGCCTCTCTTCTAGGAGGAATCGTAAATCTCGATAAATAGCTAAATATTCTACCTTTCTCTGTCGCAAGTGCATCTAATACCATTAACAACGTAGCGGCCTTACATCCGAATTGCCATCGCTAAACACATGCCTTGGAGAAAGCTAGCTTTTTTGTGCGCCGTCTCACTGGTTAAAGTGGATTGATTGGCTAACCAGCCAAATCAACCTGAAAGGTCATAAAAATTTCTACATCTCATGCCAGAGGGTTGTCGTTGACGATTTGGGCGAAATGAAAAAAACAGCTTAGATTCTTAATTTATATCTACTTACACGTTCAACTAATCAAAACTAATCCGCTTTAATTGACCGAAACCGCCGAATGCCTGCCTGATTGAGGGCTGGCTTAACTAAGTCTTACCCGGATACCGAAGGTCCTCTTATGCTATTTGACACTTAAAGGTTCAACTCGAGTTAAAAACAGGCTACTCGCAAGCGGCACTCGTTGAACTAAGTGCCGCTTGCGAGCAAGAAACAGGTTACTTTTCTTTTTCTGATGGGTGTTTACTCGACGATGAGCTTACGATACTCAATATGGTTGCCATCGACCGGTTATTCGATCAACTGGCGCTTACAATTTAAGGTAGTTAGGATTTTAGTGAATGATTAAGATAAGTGACTAAGTTGACGAACTTAATCCTAACGGTTCCGTTTATAGGCAAAATCAATAGCTTTGCTAAAACGAAAGCAGGTACATGAAGATCAAATCGATTCGCTTCTTTTCTCCTAATGATAACCAGGTCAGCCAATCCAAAAAGAAAAAAGCCGTCTCTTTGAAGGGCTATGTGTCTTCTACCGGTCGGTTGGTATTTCCTAAGAAAACGACGCTTCAATTAGGATGGGGAGCCGATCAAACTCGGTTCAAAATAGGCACTCAGGTTGGCAAGCGACAGCTGGAAGCCTTATACTTGGTACCGGCTGAGGAAACTCAAACAGAAGCCTTTTCAGTGGAGAAAAAGACCAATATCTCTACCATTAAGCTAGAGTCAATGTTACAAAAAGGTGGACTCGACTACCGAACCAAAAAGTGGTTATTTCATATCGTTCCGTTTCAGTATGAAGCTGGCGTTACCGCTTATGTACTGGAATTAGAGCCAGTTCAATAGCGTTTTAGAGCGTCAGCAAGTAAAAGACCCGGAGTCAGGGCCTTTTACTTGCTGACATCCTGTGGTTTCTCGTTGGCTTCTTTCCTGCTTTGAGCAAGCACCTGTTCAAGCGTAAATCGTTTAGACTCCCCGTTAGGGTAGCTTTCAAAGTACCCCTGTTCCTCCTTCGATGCTTCGGCAATTCCATGCATGAAAAGATCTCCTTTTTTATCCGTCTTCTTCATACTCCTTTAGCTTGGTTCTTTTGGTATTCCAAACATTGATAATTCTAATCCGCTCGCCGGGCTGTCTCGCTACGAATAAACAGAAAGAACAACTACGTGAACGGTTTCAAGCATCAATGCTATGATGCACGCCTAGTAGTTGGCTGTCATACATGATAAAGCATTCAATGGATTTACTTATGTTTTGTTTACCAACAAGTGGAGCCCTTGAGCTTCATAGTAGGGAAAGTTGCCATCAGCACTAATTAAGATTAGTTTGTCGGCGATGGACTGGCAGATCAATAAATGATCGAATGGGTCTTTGTGAGTGGAGGGTGTACGTAACCGTAGAGATGCTTTAAGCATCCTGCAGATCAAACAGCAGGGCGTCTAAGTCAAGTGGTAGAGTGAGCTTTCCGGTCTTGGTCTTCAGGATCATTTCCCGAATACTTTCAGTACTGAGATAAAACTCATGGGACTCATCAACTAAGATGGCTTTAACGGTGGGGTCAAGTTTGGGGTTGTCAGTCAGGATCCACATCAGGATATAGGTATCCAGCAAATACTTCATTAATCAGTAATGGTCTTCTTCAAATCCTCGGTCCAGCAATCGTCTTTCTAGAGGATGAGACCCTTGTACTTGCCAAAGGCCGATTTCAGATTCGATTTAGCCTTGGGCTTTCTTCCCGATGGTTTGGGAGACTTGGCGGCTGTTTTCATAGTGGCTTTCCGTTTGAATGACAAGACAACATAAAGTTAGCAAGTATCGCTTCTGGCGTGGGTTAACCTAATCCAACCAAGGCGAATATAAGCTGCTAAGCCATAATAACTGGCTCTTCGATTCATTAAAGCTCTATGCAGCTGGAAATGATGCACCACTAAAGTGAACGGAACGGATTTTTCAACTAGCAATGCTTCTTTTGTAAACATCCCTCCTGCTCCACCTCCGTCCAGAAAACCTCTTTATTGAATATAGCAAGCATAAACTGTACTTCTCACTAAGTAAAATCTTAGATATAAATGACGATTCGGCCTTTTACAGGTAGAGGCCCGCAATGGCTCACCGTATCTGCTTAATTGTTCAGTTATATCTATAATGCTGTTACAAACGAAGTCGTTGCAATACATCAACGATGCGAATCATTTGCTCAGACTTCCACAAATCGAGTCTTGTCACTTTCTAAATTTTATGTAAAAATGAATACAAAAATTATATAAAACGCAAAATGAAATTTCGGAAAAGGGCACCTTTATAATAAAAAAAGCTCCCTCTGGAAAGGAACTTTAGCGCAGGGAAAGCCCCCTCTGCTTACTGTGGTAAATTTGGCTTGCTAAGTGACTGCCAGCGTTCCTCAAATTCTTTCCGCTCGACTGCGTATAGACTACAGGTAGGGGGATATTGTTTTTGCAGCGTTTCTAACTGCTTTTCCACCTGCTTGTGGGTCTTAATGATCAGCGGCTGTTCGCTTTCTGGCGTCTGAGGGGCGTCCAGGGGAATAGTGGCCCCATTTTCGCTTAAATAAAACTCACGGCCTGCCCCGTCGGTAATGTTAATTACAAAGGCCATTGAAAAAGATTTAGTGTCAGGATTGGATTTACTCATGGACGCAACTTTTGAGCGGGGCGTTTAGGGGAGTCTTCCTGTGTGGAGGAGTCTACCCCTTTCTCCTGACGGGTTTGATTGACTTGCTGGCTGCGGCTGCTTTTCTCCTCTAGAACGGCCTTTCTGAACTCGGGCTGTTCGGAGGCACTGACGACCTGACCCTCTTTGAGAGTTAGTGTGGCCTGCGGTTTTAACCAGCCATCCGGCTGGCGCTCGACGATCCGAAAGGCTTTGGTGCCTCCCTCGTCGGTGTACTGGTTTTGCAAATGAATCATCGTTCGTTGAATCGTTACGGCGGAATTACTATTGTAAAGCGGCTTACCCGTCTCATCAGTGATGGCATAAGTAAATCGTTTGCCTAAATCAACCTGCGTCTTCAACTCGTCGCAAAAATCCTTACAATACGATTTTTCAATACCTATTCGACTCTTTAGACCCGTCAACTCCAGTAAAGTAACGCTCACGGCATTCATGGCAGTACTGGCTTCGGGGATATGCAGCGCCAGTTGTCCATCTTTCTGAGCGATGTTAATTAATTGATTGCTCAATTCTTTTTTTGATAGCTCGTCACCAGCTGGTTGTTCGATGTCGATACGAACGTTGTTGTTATAGAGTTCAACCCGTTCTAATAGCGCATTACGCAGTGGGGCGTATTTCTCTCCTTCCGGTAGTAGGTAACCAACCCGGTTGCCGCCGGCAACTGCAGGGGTCATAGGAAAGTGAGATGCCGTCAATTGCTGAACAAATTGAAGGTCATACCGATGGCCTTTGGCGTCATTATCAAAGGAAAGTTGAATCTTCCAATCTGGAGCCCGGTCGATGGCTGAGATGTAGCGCGAGACGGTGTTAACCTGTTCACCCGTTAGCTGACCACCCGTGGAGAAGTAAACCGAATTGAACGCTTCATCCCCTTTGATCATTCGCAGTTGCTTGTGGGCCATAGCATCCAGTACACTCTCCAAAACAATAAACGTTTGAGGTTTAGGGGGCATGTTCGACAGGAACACACTGCTGTACCTGTCACTACCGGGCGCGTGCTGCTTTAGATTCTCATTGCGCAACTCAAAGCCTGTAATCTCTGCCGAGAGTCCATTGTAGTAAGGAAAAGCTACATTGTGGAAGGTTAAGTACTTCCGCTCCGGATGCTCTTTAACGGTTAGAAAATCCTCAGTTCGGCCGGTGGTCGGGTTCAGGTAAGAGACCTGAGTAATGGCCTTGCCCTTAAATTCGGGGCTTTCAATCACCTGTTGAGCGATATGACGCTTGAGTAGATAATTGTCCGCTTCCAGGGGGCGAATGTCCAGAAACTCTTTGGCGAACGGTTGCTTAGGGTTGGATCCGGCAGTAGAGGTTATTACCTCACGATTGCGGGCTACCTGGTTAGGGTCAATGCGCAGATAGTCATAGAGTACGTTGGTGATGTTACGAAACTCATGCTGACCGGGTCGATTGAAGGTCGAAAATACAGTAGGTAGCCGGTTGCGGATAAAGTCGATAACCGTACCCGAATCTGTAAAGTCACCGGCCCGCTGGTAGAGTTGTTGGGCCGGATCACTGGGGTTTTTGATAATAATCGTATCTCCGTCCGGATGCTTAAGAACAGGACGACTCTGGCCCTTGTGGGCCAAGTGCTCGTATCCGTATTGAACAGCTAGTTCGGCAATCGACACATTTGCCCTTAGTTCTGGTACAGGGATCAGGTTAGGAAAACGTGTTTTTAATTCGTCAAACTTAGTCATGACACACGGAGCTTTTTAGTCGGTTGATCGGCATCGGTATTCTGGCGCTCCAATAGGCGCTGTACGGTTTCCTGCTGGGCCGTGCTAACGGTGGAATGTCCAGTCTTTTGTTCAAGGTTGCGCGTTTGGTCCGTTTTGGCTCCTTCGTTGTTATGGGCCACCTGCTGACGATCCTTCTCGTCCATCGGCTTTATTGCCACTTGCTCACGAGTCATCTCACTAAGTTGCAGCGTTCCCTTAGCTGAGGAAAGACTAACGGTACCCTTATACGACTGCCCTTGGTTATCCAGCAGACCGCTGAGTTTAACGGGGTGTCCGTTCGCTAGGAGGCTTTGTTGATCCCGCGTCAGATCCACGCCTAGTAGCTTGGTAGGTAGCATGTCAGGCCTAACACGCCACAGGTCCACTGTATTAGTCTCGGGGTCGACGCGCAGATAACCCGGCACAAACAGATCGGAGCCTTGAGCAACCTGGAGGGGCTTTTGCACGTAGCCCTGACGCTGCAGCTCGTCTTTCTCCCCTTGATTGAGGGTGTAACCGGCTACCTTATCAGGAATGGTTAACGCAGGGTGAACGGGCGTCACCCGCAGTTCGGGACCGTCGGGCGTTATGGCGATACGCAGGCGCCCCTGAAGTTGCAGATCATTCGCTAATTGTAGGGTAACTACCGGGGTCGGTTGTCCGCTGAACAGTGCATTCTCAACAGCCGGATTGTCCTTTAGAAAATCGCGCGTAATACCTACCGAATCCAACTTGTTTTGCAATACGGCGCGTTCTGGCTCAACCTGACGACGTAATACGGCGCAGGCCTCTTCGTTGCTTAAAAAGCAGTCTGTTGCGGTATACTGCCAAGCTGCGGCTCCCTGAACAGCAGTTGGTGCAATGTTATCCAGACCATCAGCCTGGGTGCGGGCGAATTGGGCGCTAGGGGTTTCCATGGTAACAAGGGGAAAAATTGAGAGTAGAAGCTGTTAAGGGTAAAACTAAGCGTTTTATAATTACTATGTGCAAATTTTGTAAATTTGTTTAAGGGTAAGTGTAGAATTTACTCATGCTGAAGAAAATTTTATGCCTGACAACTGCCCTCCTATTGTATAGCAATTTGTTTGTAGTGGCACAGGTAAACTCTTTGCGGCAGGCCTTAGATTCCCTTGAGGTAGAGTTATTGAAAACAACCTCGACCTATGAGCAGATAGACCGGTTAATCCAGGCGATTCCCTTGCAGTCGCACTATTTGAATGCACTACCGTCTGTCTTTCCGGTGGTCGTATCGATTCAGGAGTTTGCGGTTTCTTCTCCTTTCGGGCTCAGAAAGCATCCCATTAATCATAATACTAAACTATACAGCGGTATTGATGTGAAAGCGCCTGAGGGTTTGGCCGTAAAAGCTACCGCTCCAGGTATTGTTCGACGGATAGGTTACGACCCGGGCTTGGGTGCGTTTATGGAGGTGATTCATGCTTTTGGCTTCCAAACCCAGTATGGTCACCTGGCGGGTTACTACGTACAGCCCGGCGCTCGGGTCGAGCGGGGTGATGAGTTGGGGAAGGTGGGGCGGACCGGTCTAACAACCGGCCCACACCTACATTATGTCATTAAAAAAAACGGTCAGGCAATTGACCCTCTTCATTTTTGTTATTTACTGCGTCGGCGCCTTTGGCTGCATCAAAGGGATAATGGATCGGGTGGTGATACAACATCCTCCTTCTCTTCGGGTAGCAAGGTGTCAAAGGAACAATAACCTAATTCACGTAGTTGGGTGCCAAAAACCTGGTGTTCGGTGTCAAAAAATTGCTTTACCCTAGTTAAGGTTTCACTGATGGCCAGCAGATCCCGACCGGCGGGCATGATTATAGGGATGCGCTCATTGTTATCGGCAATTATCCAGTCGGTGTTATAACCATTCTTACGGTAGAAGCGCAGTAGGACAATCAGCGTTTCTGTATTCCCTTTTAGACCGCGCTCCATATGTCCAATCGCGAATCGGTTCAGCCCGATTTTTTCGCCCAGATCTTGCGCTGAAAGATCTTCTCCCAGCCGTTCACTCAGGTGCTTCCGTAGAAAGCTTAGACGCTGTGCAATGGTGACTTTTATCACTTCTTTTTGCCGTTTTTTTGAGGAGATGGTAGAGGGACCCCCAATTCCTCAGCCAGTCGAGCCGTCTCCGATGCTACCAGCTGTTGAATATCAGTCTTGATCTGCATAAAGTTTTCGTCGACTAACTTTTGCAACTGATCACCCTCCTGAGCAAAAATAGAAAAATTAGGAAGTTCCTTGTATTTCTGTTCCGCTTTAAAATCCGCCTCGTCAATCTTGATGGTGGCCTGGAGGGCCTTCAGATCGCTAAGCTGCGTCACGTCATCGGCAATCACGCCCACGAACTGGCCCTGGGAAAGCTGGCCTATCTTAGCGGCCGGTGCTACAAAATTGAGTTCCGTGCTGATGCCGTGAGTCGTATCTTCAGACTGAATGTTGAGGTTTTCTTTACGCTGCACATTCTTGCCCAATCGGTTTTGCATCGCTTCGGCGGTGTGTCCCGTGGCCTGACCGGAGATTACGGAACCACAGCTATTTTTGATCACCTCACTTTCGTCCCGACCGTACTCACTGTCAAGCTGGGCAAAGTTCTGCATAGCAATGGTCACGGCGATTTGACAGGAGCGGCCCGTGTTGATCAGATTAGCTAAACCCTCAAAAAATAGGGTAGGCAACTCATCAATTACCACGGCTGAGGGATGCTTACCCTTCTGATTGATCAGGTTTAGAATCCGGGCGTTGTACAAACTAAGGGCTGCGCCGTATGTCTTGCTCCTTTTGCTGTTGTTACCAATGCAGACAATCTTAGGCTCCTTTCTATTGTTGATGTCGAGCATAAAGTCATTACCGCTCATAGTCCAGTAGAGGTTCGGACTGGACAGCTTAGACGGGCCACTGCGGGCAGAGGCCATTTGCCCTTCCAACTGCTCCATCGCCCCCCCTTCCAGAGCAGAGACAAAAATAGCGGAATAGGCTTCCAGATCGGGCCGACTCGCTAAGAGCGGGAACACTTTCCGGTAATCAACCGTCAGAAGTTCAACCACGTGGGGCAGGGTACAGAAGCGACCTTCCTGGTATTGTCTCAGGTACCAGATGATACAGGTCACATAAGCGATGGGCGTATCCACGAAAAACTCGCCTTCTTTGCCGATCCACTTCCGGTTGAGGTTGAGCATCATCATGCGGGCACTCTGGTTGGCGTCGGCGATGTTTTCCAGATAAATAGGATGCAGTGGATTGCAGCGGTGCGACTTGCGGGGATCATCAAAGTTAATGCAGTAGAACTTCATGCCTTTGGGCTGGTGTTCCCGATAGCGAACCATCGCGTTGAAGGCAATCAGCGAAAGGTCGGCAAACTTAAAGTCATAGATGTACATGGCAAACCCTTTGCGGATCTGCTGCCGGATGATGGGGTTGATGAGGCTAAAGGACTTGCCCGATCCGGCTGAGCCGACCACCAACAGCCCTCGGAACGGGTTGACCAGATTAATCCAGCCCCTACGGGTTTTACCTCCATACTGGTACTCGGTCGGTATATTAACCGAATGAGGGTTCTCCATCAATCGTTCTTCCTGAGGAAACGATTCATTTTCCCGGTTGAAGATGTCTTTTCGGGGATCAAAAAACAGGACGCGCTTTAACTCCTGACTGCCTTTAAGCAGGTATAAGAATCCCACAAGTGAGATTACCCCATAGACTCCGCTCGTGCCAATGAGTCCCAAAGAATGGATAATCCAGGTTGATGTAATCAGCCAGGTACTGCCCAAAAACAGGATGAGGCCAATCACCAAACTGCGGATAGCCCCCTGCCGGGTCAGATCAGCCGATTTAACGCCTTGGCTGGTGGCGCCGTAGGCACAAATACAGATTCCCGAAAGGCTCTTAAGCATCCAGGGGCTTTGAAATAAGGTAGAATTCTCCACCATTCGGCCAATGATGGTATCAGCAAAAGGATGGGCGAGTCCGAATGCCTTAAATGCCAGGTGCAGCTCTACGTAGAAATGAAGAGCCAACAGGCCCAGTGCAGCCCACAGTATGATCTCCAGTGTTTTGTTGGTGTCCTTGCGTTCGTCTCTCATGATAAGCGATGTTTACGAGTCATTTTCTTTAATTCCTGTTCACTTTCCTGCTGGCTCATATCCGAACCCAGTGCGTATAACAGTCGCCGTATAAGGGCGGTGTTGAAGCCTGAATCCGATGCCTGCTGATCATGTGCTTCGAGCTGTTCTTTTGTCCACTGTTCTTTGTTGGGAGCCATCCGCTCTTGCTTTGACTTTTCCCCTTCCGTTTTTTCTTCAGCACTATCCTTTGATGAACTTGGAGAAGGTCCGGTAATGGCTTTTTGGCTGATCGATTTCTGCGTCTTCTCCTGCTTTTGAATCGGTTGTTCCTGTTGGGTAGTTTCCCCATTTTGAGTGAGTGGCAACAACTCAAAGTTGGCTCCTAACTGCTTTTTAAGCGTACCCGCCGTAAAGCCCTTCCCTAATTCACTTCCAGAGTAAAGCACCTTCTGACCCGCGTCCACAAAGCTGATCCCAAACAGATTTCCGTCCTTACCCTGGTGGGGGAACACCAGGACATTGGCCCCTTGAAGTTTTTGCTGAAAGTCGATCCAATTGGAGGAGCCCGCTAAGTTCTTTTCCAGTAATCGACGAAAGGGTTGAATTTTGTCTTCCTTGAACTTCTGGCCCGATTTGATCCGGCGCTCGACGCTTTCCAAGGTGGGCTGCTGGCGCAGGCTACTCGACTTAAACGCCACACTTTGCCGCTCGTCGTCTTTGGCAATGGTGTAGATCATACCTGGTTTCTTACCCTCCAGCGGCAACTCAACCGCTTTCACGTTGTAGAGGCTTAAGAGCTGATTGTACTGAGTAAAGCTGCTAAACCGGAAATCCTTCAGGACCGTTAGCACTACGTTGGTCATCGCTTGTTTCAGATCCCCCTGCCCGTACTCGACCGGCTTCAGTTCGGGCAGGCCCACCTTCTGGGCTACCTTCTCCGCTTCCTGAAGATTAAACTCTTTTTCAATCGCCAGCCGAACCTTATTGGACCGCTCCCGTTCAAATTTATCCGATACTTTGTCCCCTTTCTCATCCACTCGTACGGAGACGATATGGACGTGGCTGTGGTCGGTGTCAAAATGCTGATAAACGGCGTAGGGTTGCTGGCTGTAGCCCATCCCATCCATATACCGGTCAGCGATAGCCAGCATCTCATTCTCGTCTGGCTTCTCCCCTACTGCCAGCGACAGACTGACGTGAAACGTAGGTTTAGATACCCGTTTGTTCAGCTCGGCCTGTTCCTCCAAAATGGAAGCGACCTGCTGCTTTTGTAGTTCTTCGGGAGTAACCAGAATACCGACATAGTTGCGAAGGGCAAGCCGTTTAGCATCTTCTTTTTCTACCTTCTCCTCATTGTAGTAGACAGCTCCCTTGGGGCTACTCCCGCTACTGATCCTGGCTACCATTAGCTTGCTGTTTGGTTAAGACGATGTGCATCAGGGTTCGGAATTGAACTTCTAATTCTTCCATCTTTTGGGTCATGTTCTGGGTTTCCCGTTGCAGATTCTGATAGTCTGTAGTGCTGTTAATGCGCTTGACGGACTGGTTGATGTTGACGCCCAACCTGAGCATATCAGCCCTAACTTCGCGCATCAGTGACAAGACTTTCTCATCATGGGAGGAGGTTTCAACCTTCAAAAGCAATGGTTTCTCCAGACACGCATCCCGAATAAAGGCAGAAAGACTGCGGGATTTCGTGCCTAATTTTCGCTTCATCAACCGTTTATACTCCTCTTGGTCGAATCGGACTTTGACTATCAGGTCAGCTCGTTCTTTCTCTCCTTTCTTAGGCCTGCCTCCCTTGTTTGGTCTTAATGTGTCCATAGATTATGCGTTCATAACTGGCCGACTTCGAAGGCTAGTTTCGTCCTTATGCACGCAATGTATAAAAGGTTTTTGTGGCCACAAAAACACATCTTGCTTTTCCCCAAAACGGGAAACTTTTTACTCCTCTTTTCGCCAGGTTTTGGGAGCAAAAGCGGATGCAATTAGCTTTTCTCTATTTAGGCTGTCTTTATTAATAAAGAAGTAAAGAATTTTACTACCAAATAACTTGATGAGTAAAGATATTAAGCCCTAAAATATTAAAGAGATATAGAACTCAAGTACCAAAGCCAGCCTCCTACACTAAAGAGCTAATGTAATAAAGTGCTAAACTAGTAAGGTAGTAAACTAATAAAGAACTAGCCTACTAAATTAGTAAGGTAGTAAACTAATGATGAAGTAATTTAGTAAACAAGTAAAAGAGTAAATAAATTAATTTATTAATAATTATATATATAAATAAGAAAACAAATTTGATTATTGATAAATAAACTATATAGTTGCGATGTCAAAACATTTCAAACATGAATTCTGCTACAAATCTACTCACCAAGGAGCCGCCCGTGGTTCTTGCCTTTGCCACTCAAAAAGGGGGGATGGGTAAGACAACCCTTTCGGTTTTAGTGGCCTCTTTTCTCCATTACAAACGTCCCCTTAAAGTGGCCATCCTGGACGTAGATGGTTCCCAGTTGTCGGTCTATAATCAACGGCTTCGGGAAGTAGAGTCAATGGAGGAAAGCGTAAAAGCGCAACTTCTGGAGCGCGAAGAAAAAGAAGGAATTACCGCTTACCCGATTCTAAGTGGAACCCCTAGTGCGGTGCCTGAACTGCTGGCCGATCTGAATGATCTGCCCCAGAAGGTAGATCTGGTCCTCATCGATTTACCGGGCAATATTGATGTGGAAGGGTATGATGAAGCGTTGCGGCATCTGGATATGCTGATCGTTCCAATGGAAACCTCTGAATACTCGGTGACTACGGGTTTTTCCTACCTTAATGCCATCAAAGATGTGGAGCTGCTGCCCTTGGATCGTTGCCGGGTGGTTTGGAATAAATACAAATCTTCCCGCGATGGTCTAGTGGCCGACGCCCTGGAAGAACGCTTTGCTGAACACGGTTTTCAGTGTCTGAAGAGTCGAATTCCGCAACGGGATTCCTACCAGGATGCAGCCAACCGCTCGACACTGTTTGCCGTGCCAACTCCTTACTTACGTAATTCTGGCCTAAAAGACTTATTTTTTGAAGTAGAGGATCTAATTCACCAAATTCAACATGAGCGAATCAAAGCCTAAAACCTTGGCGGAAACAGCCCGCGAGAAGAATGCGGAACGAGCGGCTAAGTTTGGCAGCACGCTAATTCCATCCGCACCTAAGATTGTTTCTCCACCGGTTGAAAATGCGGCTCCGGTAGAACAGCCGTCATCCGTTCAACCGGTTGCCGATGCTCCTCCAAAACCGGAACAAGCCCCGGTTCGATCTGAGCGCCGGCGTCCGTCAACCGGGAGTCATATTGCCCTGGAGGAAATTCTAAGCGCCCAACCCGCTGCGGGTACCGATTACAAAAAGCTGATTGGCGTTACCAATGACCACCATAATCTTTTGCGAGAATTGTCCTTCCATCACCGTAAACCCATGACGGTTATTTTACACAATCTGTTAGAACAGTTAAAACAAGCTTACGAGAAACAAAAATGATCTTCAGCCAGTATAGTTGGGGCGATTTCTTTAAAGTAGCAGGGAGCCTAACGGTTCCTTACTACGGTATTGTAGCGTGGAAATACTACCGGGAAGACATCCGGGATTGGTTCACAAAACAGCGGTCCGGCGAAGCCAACACCTCCCCGGTGCAGACGGACGCTGAAACCGAAGATAGCAGTGATGACAGTTCCTTATTTGTCGTCAAAGATTATCAACCGGCTCCCCAGCCGCCAAAAAAACGGAGTAAGAAAGCAAAAGCCAAAACAGGCGATGAGGTTGGTACTGCTCCACGGCCAAAGCGCAAAAAGGCTGATTCAGTCGTGGCCACAGATCCAGCTCCTGGAGCAGACTCGAGGACCGAAAGCAAGGCTCCAAACGAGGAACCCAAACCTGAAGCGGCGACCAATGATTCCCAGACGGATAGTGACGTTTCCTTTCTACCGGAGGTTCCCGTAATCACCGAAGCGGCCCTACCCCAAGATTTCATGTTTGAACTGGGCGGACTCGCTGAGTCGCAAAGTGAACTGGTGCTAGATGCCATAATTGAAGCTGCCCAAAACCTGGAAAAAGGGGAAGATGGAGCAGTGGTTGCGACGGAACCAGAGAAATCAAACGAGACCGTCAAAACGCTGGCTCAGGTCATGAACGGCCAAAAGGCCAAGTCAATGGTTGCCGGTATTGATTTCAACCGCTAAACTGTCAAAATGATGAACCTCTCCAGCTTGGTTTTTTGGGACTATCTGGTTATTGCCTTACTTTTCTTTGTGCTAATCGGCGCTTACCGCTTGGCTGTGGCCCTGGGACGCACTACTGAACGGTTTGTAGCTTGGCTGGTAGGAGCAGGTATGCACGGCTTGGCTAAGTCTACGCTGGGGCTGGTAGGGTATGATCACCGAACTTACGCTAAATCCCGGTTTATCGTCTGGAATCAGGTTACGGTGCGGTTTTCGCTCCTATGGGGTGGCCTGATCGGATGGGCCACTGTTCTGTTTATTCTACGCGAGGGTCGTACTATTCACTCGATAGCGCCTTTCTGGATATTGGGAATCGTTCTTTATCTAGCTTGCCGTTGGTATCTCTCCCTGAAAGAGGAAAAGGCAGATTCTCAGACAGATGACATACTAGAACTTTTAGAAAGCTTAAATTCAGTCCACAGTCGCGAAAAGGGACAATCTAATTATCCCCATAGCCGACCAGTGCCTGTTCGCCAATGGGATTATCTGGATGAGTTATTTCATGTCTGATATTTTTTTGCCCGTATATGTGTAAAATATGCACCATAATATTACTTTAGAGCATTAATTACACAATACTTAATTTTTTAATATATTGTTATCTGGATATTTAAGCCTACAACAGTAAAAATCTAATCATGATTAAACGGTTCCTTACGCGCTTAGTAACTATCTTATTTTGGGCAAATAACCCGCTGCTAGCTCGTCCGGTAAGTCACAGCATTGCTCAACAGCTTTTGAAATTAGACAGGCGATGATGCCTTATTACCAAGCGATCTACGGCTCTCTTTCCATCGGTTGCCTTCTTTTGGGATTGTTCATTCGCTATATCAGCTACGACGCTCCTTCCGACCCGCAGTAATTCCCTTTTCATTCATAAACCACTCACTTTTTCTTTTTAACATTTATCATCATGTTCCATCGCGTTAAATCATCGACCAAAAGTGCACTTGTTCTAGCAACCTTATTGACTGCTCATATACCGGCAATGGCGCAGGTAGGAGGGGGCGGCAACGGCGCAGGAGCTCTCACGTCAACAGCAACCACCATCCGGGGGTATGCTACTTCGGCTCAGACCATCATTTTAGCCCTGGGCGTTTTGATTGGTTTGATCGGAGCCATTCGGGTATACTCGAAGATGCACAACGGTGACCCCGATACACAGAAGGCAATGGTCAACTGGTTCGGGGCGGCTCTCTTTCTGGTCGCCGTAGGAACCGTCTTAACGGCGTTCTTCGGCTAAGATGCTGGAAATAAACAAAGGCATCGGCAAGCCCGTGGAGCTAAAGGGACTTAAAGGCATGTATCTGTATATCACGCTCGGTATTGTGTTTAGCAGCCTCATCCTAACCCTGATCCTCTACGGGCTTTTCGATCTACCCACTTGGGTAGCGGCTGGCATCGTCATCGGTGCCGCCGGGGGCGGAATCGGGTGGTGCATGCGCCGATCCGCCAAGTATGGGGTTTATGGGGAGCTAAAGAAAACAGCTACCAGCAACCAGCCTAAAGCGATACTGATCGACTCCGTTAAACCTTTCGCCCAACTCCGTGAAACTAAACGCCCGAACGCTCGAAAACGCCCTGCCGCTGCTGGCCGTGGAAAATGACTGCCTGGTCAGTAAGATGGCCGATATTACCGTTGGCTTCCGGGTGAATCTGCCCGAAATATTTACCCTGGCTGGGGATGATTACCGAAACCTGCACAATGCCCTGGTCAAAGCCACCAAGTTATTGCCCGTCGGCACCGTTCTCCACAAACAGGATTGGTTTGTTGAAGAAAAGTACGGACCCGATTCATTTCATACCGACGATGACAGCTTTTTAACGCAGGCGTTTCAGCGTCACTTTATAGAGCGACCTTTCCTGAACCACTATTGCTATCTCTACATTAGCAAACTGCCCAAGAACCGTCAGAAGCAAAAAAGCAACGCCCACTCCCTGACCCGTCGCCGGCTGGTGCCCCGTGAGCAGATAGCCCGACGCGATCTGCAGCCGTTCTTTGATGCCGTTAGTCAATTCGAGCGGATTCTATTGGATGGCGGTATTAAGCTGGACCGACTGCGGGACGAAGATCTGGTCAGTGAAAAAGGGGATAAAGGGCTAGTTCCTAACTATTTCCGTCTACAACCCGATGGCAGCCAGCGGGTCATTCTGGAAGACTGGGACCTAGATGGCCACGTGCGAATCGGTAATAAGGATGTGCTGTGCTTTACCCTGTCGGATGTTGATGCGTTGCCCCAGGTGGTGGATGTGGTCGCCAATTACGGCCCACTCTCCTCGGACAGCACCCCCTTTGCCGTCGGCAACGTGTTGCCCGTAGGTTTGATGCTGCCCTGCAACCACGTTTATAATCAGTATCTCTGCCTCGATGATGCGCAGGCTACCCTGAGGGAGTTTGAGCAGGCTGCCCGTCACCTGAATTCGCTCTCGCAGTTCTCCAGCGAAAACGGCATTAACCGGAACTGGACGCAACGGTATATTCAGGAGGCCATTGGGGAGCAGCGCACCGTTTGCCGCGCACACTTCAACGTGATGGTCTGGACCGAAAAACCCGAACAACTGGATTACCTGCGGGCACGGACTTCTTCGGCCATTGCCCAGCTGGATTGCATGCCCAAGGAGAATACCCTGGATGTAGCCCGTCTGCTGTGGGCTGGCATGCCGGGTAACGCCGGTGATCTGCCGCTGGATGAAACGTTCTACACCTTTGCCGAACAGGCCGTTTGTTTCTTTAATCTCGAATCCACCTACCAATCCTCCGTGTCGCCTTTCGGGATGCGGCTCTGTGATCGGTTCGGTAAACCCGTCTGGGTGGATCTGTCGGACGAGCCCATGCAACGAGGCTGGGTGACCAACCGCAATAAGTTTGTCATTGGCCCTTCCGGATCGGGCAAGTCCTTTTTCATGAATCACCTGGTACGGCACCACTACGAGCAGGGAACCCACGTACTCATGGTCGATGTGGGTGATTCGTACCTGGGTCAATGTGAGCTGGTACGCCGGAAAACGCGGGGTGGGGATGGGATTTATCTGACCTATACCGAGGAAAAGCCCATCACCTTCAATCCGTTCTACGTGGAGGATGGGGTGTATTCGCTGGATAAGATCAATTCCATCACCACCTTGATCAAAACGCTTTGGAAGAACGAAAGCGAAACCTTTAGCCGCACCGAAGAAGTAGCCCTTTCAGACGCCGTGGAGGAGTTTATCAAGCTACTCAAAAAGGGCAAAGCGGAGGCCAGCTTTAACGGCTTCTACGAGTACTGCAACGACGAGGAAGGGTTCCGCAAGTTTCTGGATGAAAAGAAGTACACAACCCGGCTCTTTGACATTGAACAGTTCATCATCACCATGCAGCCCTTTTACAAGGGAGGTAAGTATGATTACCTGCTCAATTCCACGCTGAACATCGACCTGCTCAACAAACGGTTTATCGTCTTTGAGCTGGATAACATCAAGGATCATCCGATTCTGTTTCCGGTAGTGACCCTGATCATCATGGAGACGTTCGTGGCCAAGATGCGCCGACTCAGCAAGAGCACCCGCAAGATGATGATCATTGAGGAAGCCTGGAAGGCCATTGCTAAAGAGTCGATGGCCGACTACATCAAGTACCTCTTTAAAACGGTGCGTAAGCACTTCGGAGAAGCGCTGGTGGTCACCCAGGAGATTGATGATATTGTCGGCAATCCCATCGTCAAGGATGCCATCATCAACAACTCCGATTGTAAGATCCTGCTCGATCAGGATAAGTACAAGCACCGCTTTGAGGAGGTTCGGCAACTGCTGGGCCTGACCGAAAAGCAGAAGCAGTTGATTCTGTCGGTCAACAAAGCCAACGATTCGCGCCGGAAGTACCGGGAGGTGTTTATCTCACTGGGCTCCTACTCGAAAGTCTACGCCACGGAAGTAAGCGGAGAGGAATACGCTACCTATACCACCGAATCCAAAGAGCGGGACGAGCTTTTGAAGCGCACGGCCCAGAACAGGGGTGATATTCAGGTCGCCATCACCGACTTTGCCGACGCCCGGCGTAAGTCAGAATTAGTGTAGAACCCCACGGGCAACCAAATCCCTAATCAGTATGATTTTACTTCAAGTCCCCAGTGGCGGGAGCTATGTGGATTACGACTTCTATACCCAGTTTGAATCCTTCGAGGCTTCCATTAAGGCAGCTTACACGGAGGTATTAGGGGGCATCGGTAACCTGGGGGATGTCACCTCGGCTATAGCCGCTATCGCGGCCACGCTCTACATCGGCTTTAAGATTCTGCGGCACCTTTCCTATGCCGAACCCGTGGACGTGTGGCCTCTGCTGCGCCCCTTTGCTCTGGGTTTTATGGCCTTAAACTTTACCCTGGTCACTGACTTTCTGGGGGCCATCGTCAAGCCCGTCGAAAGCGTCACCAAGCAGATGGTCGATATTCAGACCACCCGCATCCAGCAACTGGAAAACATGCGGAATCAAAAGATAGGGGAAAGGATGGCGCAGCTCGACAAAAAGCTGGAAGACCTCCAGTACTGGCAGGTTGGCCAATACCTGCAATTGGTGGTCGAAAAACAGAAAATCTATATGCAGGAAGGCTTTGACACCTTTCTGAAGAATCTGTTTTACGCCTTGTTTCTGGCCGCCCGGCTGGTGGTGATTACCGTTCGGGCTTTCTTTATGCTGATCCTGACAATCATCGGTCCTCTGGCCTTTGCGGCCGCCATCTTTACCGGATTTCAGGACTCGCACCTGCTTTGGATCGCCCGCTACGTACAGATTTCGCTCTGGCTGTCGCTGGCCAATGTGCTGGGTACGATTATCACTTACCTGCAAGGCAAGGTGGTTACCCTTCAGTACCTGGAGCTGGTCAACGACGTGCCCGATGAGGCCCAGAGTGGCGAGCTAATCTACGTCGTCTTTATGATCATTGCGACGCTATCCTACTTCACCGTGCCCACGATTGCCTCCTACATCATCTCCTCTTCGGGCGTGGCCGGGGCCTTGCAGCGGGTAACCAGCCTGAGTTCATCCACGGTGGCGGGGGCAATGGGTGCCGCTGGCAGTCCTACGGCCCAGGGGGCCATGAATGCCTATACCGGTGCGCTTGGGGGAGCGGGTAACGTGGTAGCCGGTAGCGCAGCAATGACTTATGGGGCGGGCGCAGCGGCAGCGGCTTCGGTGGCCGCGGGCCGACAGCAGGCAGGTCAGGTCATGCACGATGCGGTACAATGGTATGGGCCCTCGAACTCCCCTGCTCCTAAAATGCGAAACATTGGTAACAAACAAACCTCTTAATCATGGCACAAGAAACCTTTTTTAAGTCGCTGCGTAACCTGGAAACCTCTTACCGCAATATCCGAATTCTGTCGTTTGTGGTGGTCGGGGCCTGCTGCGTGATGACCATCGGTAGCCTGGTATTTGCCTACCGGGTAGACTCAGATGCGGATAGCCGGGTGTACGTCGTCGAGCAAGGTAAGACGCTGGTGGCCGCCCTTCGGAACGACGTGCGCGAAAACCGGCCCATCGAAGCCCGTGATCACGTCAAGCGGTTCCATGAGTTGTTCTTTACCCTGGATCCGGACGCCAAAGCCATTGAGGCCAACATTCAGGAAGCCCTGCCCTACGGCGATGAAAGCGTGGCCCGGCTGTATCTGGACACCAAGGAGAAGGGATACTACAACAATCTGATTCAGGCGTCAGCCTCCCAGGAGATTCAGGTAGACAGCGTGCAGTGCGATATGAATCAGTACCCCTACAAGTTTCGGGCTTACTCCCGTCAGCAGATCATCCGGTTAACCAAGGTAACCGTCCGCCGGCTGATCACCGAGGGGTACCTGCGTAACGTGAGCCGGTCCGAAGTCAACGCCCACGGCTTTTTGATTGAGCATTTTGGGGTGATTGATAACGCAGACATCGAAGAACGGATTCGACAATGAGAACGATCCTAACCACTTTTATCAATCTAGGCGAGTGGGTGGAGAGCTGGCCCCAGCGGACCCGCATGTGGGTAGCCCTGCTCGCTTTCGCGTTACTGGCCCTAAGTAGCCTTTATAAGTTGGTGGCGGCCGTAAATCGATTAGAGGAACCCCGGGCGCCAGCCACCACTGAGGAGATGATTGGTCCCATGCAAAAGCTATTCGAGCGTCGAATCCAGTACAAGCCAATCAAAAAGGGTGCTTCGATGCAACGCCTAGACAGCCTGGCTAAACAATACATCAACCATAAAAAGTAACCCTTATGAGCACCGCACCAGCGCTGAATGCGCTATCGACCGACGAAGCGTTTTATCACAAGCGGAAACTTTATGTGATGTATCCGCTCATCAGCTTTCCGTTTCTGGCTGCCCTGTTCTACCTCATGGGTGGGGGGCGCATTTCCCACTCGACGGCAGAGACCTCGGAGACGGCTTCAACAATGGGCTTTAACGTCTCGATGCCAGCGGCCCAGGACGTGAGTTACCGCAACCGCAAGGTAGATGCCCCGGCTTATGAACGGACTGATCGGGGGCAGGTACTCTCCGATTTCACCGATGCCCGTAGAGGTAACCAAACAGGCGGTTTTCGATCCATGCCGGTCGACAATGAAACGGCGCTGGTTAATGAGGCAGTAACCACTCCTTCTGCTCCGATACAGCCTTCTACCACAAGAACGGCAGAAACGATGCCGCGGACAAGTCGAGCGAATCGCTGGGGAGCTACGCCTACCTATCAGTACCGGCCTCCTCAGCCGTACTACGTCGGGGCTAATCAGTCGGATCGGCAACTGGAATCACAGCTTCGTACCTATCAAACGAGTCGGGCAACGACCACTACCGCACCAACGTCAACCGGCAGTACGGAACTGGCCACACCCACCGCTAACGGCAAACCCTCGGTGGAACTGGCCGAGACAGTAACTGCTTCCCGGATGGGGGAGGGGGTGCTGGTTCCGGAAAGTCCGTTTCATTCGGCTCCCATTGGTACCCAAAGCCAGACGCGCACCTCGGTTCTAAGTTCGTCCACTAACCGGCGGAGCGTTGCCAAACTGATCCCGGTGGTGATCCACGACGATCAAACCGTGCGGGCGGGGCAGGCCGTTAAGCTCCGGCTGAACAAAGATATTGTAGTCGATGGCATCACGGTACCGGCCAACACGCTGCTGCATGCGGTGTGCAGCCTGGACGGAAACCGGGTTAAGCTGGCCGTTCAGAACGTTCAATTGGGTACTCAGTTAATTCCACTCGATCTGGAAGTCTATGATTTGGACGGTCTGGCAGGCATCAACGCGCCCGGCGTATCGGATGCGATGAAAGGGCAAATGAAGTCCTCGGCGCTGTCGGGGGTCATGGTGCCTACCAATAATACGCTATTGAACGCAGTTGTCAGCACGGCCCGCATGGGAGCTTCCCAGGCGGTTCGGGAACCCACCATTCGACTCAAAGGCGGCTATCATCTTTACCTCAAATCACTCTAAGTATTCCGACTATGAAAAAGCTTTTTCTCCTCAGTTTAGCCCTACTGCTGACCGGTTCCCTACGGGCTCAGCTTGCCTACGTGCAGGCCCTGGATAAGGCCACGTATCGCACCTCCTATACCATTGGAGTTAGCTCCTCAAAAACCACTCACCTGATCTTTCCCTACGAGATTAGGTACGCTGATCTGGGCAGCAATACCATTGCCGGGGAAGCCGTAGCCAATGCGGGCAATGTCTTCCGGATCAAAGCGGTGGGGCGCTCCTTCGTGGAAAGCAGCTTAACCGTCATTACGGCCGATGGCCGGGTGTACAGCTTCCGCATCAATTACGATGAAGATCCGCTAGTGCTGACCTACGATCTAACCCGTACACCAAGGAGCGACGTGCCTAAAGCCGCCCGCGTGAGCACCGGATCACCCGCCCGGCAGGCCGACAACCTGGCCGATCTTGGCGCGAAGGCGCTGGAATCCCGCCGGCGGATCAAGCACGTCGGTAGCCAGCTTCAGGGCATGGACGTACACCTGAAGAATATCCTCTACAAAGATGATGTCATGTTTTTAGTGCTGGGCATGGACAATAGCTCGAAACTGGATTACGATATTGATTTTATCCACGTCTTTGTCTCTCAGGAAAAGAAAGCGGGGGAAAGCTCGGCCACGCAGGACGTACCGGTGGACCCCATCAAAATCTTTGACATCAGCAAAAACACCGTGCCGCATCGGCAGGAAATCACCAAAGTGGTCGCCATTAACAGGACGACCCTGGAGAAGGACCGGCGCTTAATGGTGCAGGTCGCTGAGAAGGAAGGCGGTCGGATGCTGACCTTGGCCGTTGGACCGGAAGAATTAGCCACCGCTCGACCCCTATAACGATGAAAAAACACTGGATATCGTCTCTACTTCTAATGAGCCTGTGGCGACCGGCGCAGGCGCAGCTCCACCAGGCGGGCCAATCCGCCGTGGAGTTTTCGGTGGGGGCGCTCGACGGCTTCAAGTTACCCCGACAGGATAACTTTGGTGTGTTTGCTGGTGTAGCGTATAGTCATTATCGTTCGCGTTATACCTACTGGAAGATTGGCGCTCATCTCAATCAGAAAAGCTACGCTTATGATGCGGTTCGAGTGCCGTTTTCTCAATGGTTGGGAGAGGCAGAAGGCTACACCCGGCTACTGGGTAAGGTATCCCGCTCGCTAATCATCAACGGCGGCATTGGCTTTGCCGGTGGCTACGAAACCATCAATCAGGATCGGCGGGTGGTTGAAGGCGCGACTCTATTAAATAATCCTAAATGGGTGATCGGCCCCTCGGTAGGTCTTGAAGCAGAATACCTGCTGACGGGTCGGCTGGTTTTGCTGGCCCGCGTCAAGGAGTATTACCTGTTCCGCTCGACGGTGGCTAACACGCGGTTCAATGCAGGCGTGGGCATCAAATTTATCTTACCATCCCTTGACGGTGAATGAAAAAGCTCCTTTTGATTTCCCTTTTCGGTGGGTTGTTGGGCTGCCAGCACGAGAGCCTGGACATTCAGGCTCCCTACCGCATCAAGCTCTCGGCTACGCCCGATGTAACTCAGCTCAAAGTAGGCGCTCCGGTGCGGCTATCGCTGGACCTGCAGACGGATTCGTATTACTCGGCCTCGGGTTACCAACTCCTATTTTATCAGCAGACAGGACTAGGACGGCTCCGCAAAGACACGACGGTCGTTCGGCAGAATGTAGGTGTACCTCTGGCGCTAGGTCGCTCAAACTGGACTTATACGCCCCAGGCGGCTGGTACCTCCGAGATTGTGTTGGTGGCTCGTCAGGAGCGGGGCTATACCCAGCCTGACACGGTGCGGTTTTCCTTTCAAGTAGCCCCTTAACTCCCATTACCATGAAAAAGCACACGATACTTTTGCTTATCGGCAGCACTCTACTGACCAGCACGATTCATGCACAAGGCACCGCCACCGGTGAGAGCGGTGGTGGGGGCGGAGGAATCACCATTTCACTGGGTGGCGACTCCAATACCGAGCAGGCCGCTAAGCTGGAGCTGATCCGGATCCTACAGGAGCGGATGAACAAGATGATGGTAGCCAATATGAACGCCCGGATTGTGGTGTCTCAGGGCGTAGCCAATTACTATAAGGTAGCCGAGATTAGAGCCATGTATACGGCCATATATGGCTATCGATCCAAATACGCTACTCAGGCCGGTAAGATGGGAATTTCGGCGGGCAATACGTTTGTGAGTAAATACAGTGAACAATACAACGATGCGGTCACAAAGGGGGGTATCATTCGGGATCAGCTCCTGGCTGTCACCAAATCGGGGATGATGATTCAATTGCCGGCCATGCCCATCATAGACGTGGTTCCGCAGAATTCCAACAACGCCGGGGATCAACTGGAGCAATCCATTCAGGCCGCGATGAATGAAGCGGGCGTTCATTCCGAAGAGGATTGGAATAAACTAACACCGGAGCAGCAGGCCGCGGTCAACGACAAGGTAAAAGCCGCCAACAAAGATTTTTTTGAGGCCCTACGGCAACAGGCGAAGGATGGCAACAAAAAGGTAATCTCGATCATTGGCAATGTCGTAGGAGCGGTCTTTGGCGTACCTAATGCGGGCACTATGCTGGTGGGTTTAGCCAGTGGGGGCGGAGCCAAAGCGCTGGCGGGTCTGGTGGGCAATATCATCGACAACTTTCAGATTCCGGCGGATTATTATTCCTCTGCCACCTTGAAACTGACTGATTCAGAACGGATCAAGATGATCGACGAGCTGCACGTGCGGATGGGTGATCTCTACCAGCAGGTGCAGGCACTAGGCGCAAATATGAGTTCGGAGATGCAGAAACGCTCTGGGGAGGTTAGTGATCAGCGCAACGAGTTGATTCTTTACGGACCGAAAAAGTAAGCCCTCAACAAAAATAAGTACACAAAAGCAGGGCGTTCTCCGTTTTTGTCATTTACGGAATCATTATTCTTTAGACTATGGAAAGGCTTATCTGGGGGTTTATGGCAGTACTGATTATTGGGCTGAGCGGTTGTCGGAAAGACAAAGACCCGCAGCCTTCACTGCCGGATTATTTAACTATGCCCTCCTCACTGACTAACTATAAAGGCTCTGGTCAGATCACCATTCAAGGCGATTTGTCGCTTCAGGCGCAAGGGCCTGAGCAGGTGCAGGCAAACGGAAACTATTCGGGTGTATCTGGAACTATTTCTGCAGGTGATCTGACTGTTATTCAGTCAACCTTTGATCAGCCCGTAAGTTTCTCGGACCGGCTTAGTATTCCCTCTGACAACCGCTCCAATGCGCAGCTGCGTATTATGAACACGTTAAAGGTAGGCTCCTATCCAATGGGTTTGATGAATCCTAATGTGAATGGCGCCATAGCTGATTTGTCAATTGATGTTCCGGGGCCTGTGTACTACATTACGCAGGATGGAAGTCTAACGGTTGATGAATCAACAGTACTCAAAACAGAAAACGGCTCGTCCCTTTACCGAGTCAAAGGATCTCTTGATGCCAACTTATTGGGTGGCCCTAAAACGCTCCATGTAACCGGCACGTTTGACGTGCTGTTGGTCGCTAACTAATCATATCTACCATTAGGCAAGACTCGTTAAAGAAAACCACGAAACCATTATAAATAATCTCTATCGCTCTGGTTATACCATCAATGAAGTGGCTCAATGCCTTGATTGTAATCGCAGGACCGTTCGTACTCGAAAGGACGTTCCTATGACTTTCACTTTGCAGGAGATAACCGAATTAGCTGTACTGCTTAACAAAAGCCCTTTAGCCGTTGCCAAGATCCTGCTATCAGGCCACGAGGGAATTGACCAAATTCAAGATGTGACCAGGGAGCGATTAATGGCTGTGCACAAAAATCGGGTAGAAGGAAAACTTAAGCGAGGTCAAAAAAGTGCGACCGGTATTTAGTTGAGGTATCTCTGGTATGTTTTCAATGAAGAGCCCCGTTAAGTTAACGGGGCTCTTCATTTATCTAATTACCAAAATAGATGTTCACTTTTATTAATAGCAGATATATTTCTTGTTAAGAAAAATTTATGGTGTTTTCATTTATCGTAAGTGTTTTATGACGTTTTATAAACGGTCGTCGTTTGTAAAACGTCATAAAACACTATTTTTGTCTTTGGAAAGCCGTGGAACACTTGAAGGCTATGGGAGAGGAGGCATCTGATGAACTATGTGTGTTACTACCGAGTGTCCACCCGAGCCCAGGGCCGGTCAGGATTGGGCTTGAGCGATCAGCAAGCTATCGCCAGCCGATACCTGAGGGAAGAAGACAAGCTGGTGGGAGAGTTTACTGAAATTGAGTCTGGCCGAAAGAGCGACCGACCTAAACTGATTGAAGCCATTCGGGTCTGTCAACAACAAGGGGCAAAGCTACTCATTGCAAAGCTCGACCGGCTAAGCCGCAATGTAGCCTTTGTGATGACGCTGCGAGACTCGGGCGTTAACTTTGTGGCTTGTGATTTGCCAGATGCCAATACGCTGACGGTGGGTATGATGGTGACCTTTGCCCAGTATGAAGCCGAGCGGACTCGGGCCGCCCTGGCTCAGAAAAAGGCGCAGGGTTTCAAGCTAGGTAAACCCGAGAACTTAACCCAGGAATCCATTCAGAAAGGGGAGGAGGTCCGTCGCCAAAATGCGGCTTTCCACAAAGCTAATATTCAGGCGACGGAGCTTTCTCAACTCTACCGTAACCAAGGCCTGACCTACGCCCAGATCGCGGAGAAGCTCAACCAGAACCATTTTCAAACCCGGCGAAATAAGCAATTTGACGGCACAACCGTTTATCGACTCCTAAAAAGAGCAAATCGAGTGATCGATTGACTTCTTCGATACCATAATTTTACTCAAACCGGTTGGTGTAAATGTCCTTTGATCATGAAGATAGGTTACGCCCGAGCCTCCACGCAAGATCAGAGTTTGGCCCTGCAACTGGACGCCCTTCAAGGTGCAGGCTACCTACGAATCTTTCAGGAGGAAGCCAGAGGAAGCAAGATGGAACGACCCGAACTGAGCAAATTGCTCGACATCCTGCGGGCCGGAGATACCTTGATTATCTGGAAGCTCGATCGCCTGGACCGTTCCCTGAATCACCTGATTGAACTGGTAACCTGGCTGGAAACCAATCAGATTGGCCTGGTTAGCCTTAATGACCCCGTCGATACCACCACCGCCCAGGACCGATTAGTGTTTCGCATCTTCGCTAGTCTAGCCGAGTTTGAGAGGGAAGTAATCCGGGAACGAACCTTAGCGGGACTTGCTTCCGCTCGTAGGCGAGGCCAGCTGTTGGGACGTCCCAAAGGGTTATTCAAAGCGGCCGAGCAGAAAGCCCGCATTGCTGAGAGCTTGTACAAAGAATCCATCTACTCCGTGGAGCAGATTGCCTGAGTGCTGCACCTGTCGAAGACCACCCTCTACAAATATCTTCGCAAACGGGGGTTAAGATTGGCCTTTGCCAAACGAATCGTCGTAATTCTTACCCCTTTAAGACTGGCCGCTGGCCGTTAATTAGTCTTACCCCACTTACATACTGAATGGCCTAATACCTTATAGGAATTAAAGCAGTCTACCGTAGATTTTTTCTCTGAGACTCTAGGCATTCACTGTTGAAGAAAAAAGTACGTTTCAGTAGATGGATCCACTAGGTAAGTTGAGCTGGAAGGAATAAGATACTCAACCTTATTATAATTAATTAACAATCTGATTATAAGCCAAAATAATGTCACTACTGTACATCGTCAACCAAATGTGGACAGATGCGGATGAAAAGAAAAGAGACGGTTTTAAACACGTTGTAATTTCTGAAAAATATGACTTTTCCGCCGTTGGGCCATCGTTAGTTGCTTGATTCTTTGCCGTTCAGCGACGATTTGCTCTTGGCGGCCCCAGTAAGCATCAGCAGGTCGTACATTATCTAGCGATTCATGATACCGCTGCTGCGGGGGCGCCCGTGCGCTTGTAATAGTCTACCCATTCCGTTAAGCGTGCTCGCAACTCATCGGGACTATAATAGTGCTCCAATAACAGCACATTTTTCATTGAGCGGTGCCGCGACGGCGTACCGTTAGCGCTCGATTTTGCCCTGCGTCATGGGGTGAAACGGCGCACTGCGAATATGCTCAATGCTTTCCCCTTTCAGGTATTGCTTCAAATGCCCAGACACGTAGGCCGACCCATTGTCCGAAAGCATGCGGGGCCGTTGCCCGCTTTTCAGACTGCTAGCCTTCAGAGCCGCTTGCATGGTTCTCTCCACGTCCGTGGCCTGCATACCTGGACAAAGTTCCCAGGCTAGAATGTAGCGCGAGTAGTCATCTAGCACCGTTGAGAGATAATACCAACCCCAGTGCTTAATCTTGAAATACGTAAAGTCAGTTTGCCAGAGCTGGTTGGGCGCTGTGGTCGGGTTATAAAACTGGTCGGCTGCTTCCATCAACCGATAAGCGGGAGTCGTAATTAAGCCCCGACTTTTAAGGATACGGTAAACGGTTGATTCTGAGACAAACCGCACCGGCGGCCCGGCAGCCCTCATAATCGACAATATAGCAGGCTAGCTCTCGACAGGACAGGTCGGGTCTTTCCAAGGCAAGCTCCATTACACGGCTTTTTCAGTGGGTGGTAATTGGTTCCAAGCACTGGTGCGTCGATAAGCCGGATCAGCTAAGCCATCATAGCCATTCTGCAAATAGCGTTTGTACCATTGATAAAACGTCGAGCGATTGATCCCTAACTCCTTCAAGGTAGCTTTGACATTCAAAGGCGACTGCTCGACTAGGGTGATAATCTGCATTTTCTCAGACTGAGTCATACGGTGGTAGGGATCAGTCGTCGGCCTTAAGCCGAGGTGGCGGACCACCTTTTTTTTAACAGCCGATTCTCCAGGCTTAACTCGGCCACCAGTTGTTTGAGGGCCTCATTTTCCGATTTGATTGACTGGACTTCAGAGGCTGTGGCTTCTCGGGTCGTATCACCTGCTAAGCGTTTTTTGCCAGCCTCCAAAAACTCTTTGCTGCTTCGGCAGTCCGATCCAGCGGTAATAGATATTGGTGTTGAGGCCCTCTCGTCGACAGATCTCCGCTACGGATTGTTCGCCTTGTAGACCTTCTATCACAATGCGCGGGGTGGCCCGTGCCAATCTTTTCTTCAGCAGTGTACTGGCGCCGAGTTTGGCCCGCGCCGGCGTCCGGCTGGATGTCTTTAATAATGGATAGAGCTGCCGGGCCGCCGTTGCGGTTTGCGTTCAGCAGAAGCTGATGAGTTAATCGCTGAACGCTTCGGCGATGCTGATTTAGCCGATTTGGACATTGCTAAGGTAGTTTGGGTGAAACAATTTAGAAAAGTGTCTCTTCCCATTTTCACCCTTTTTGTCCACTTTCATTTGACGACATACACTTCGATAAAATGTTGATGAAAATCTCGATTGTTTGTAACGACAACTTCGGCCACTTGGGGAACTTCAGGCCATCGTCCATTGAATTGACTACCAGTGATGTCAATAATTATCCCTTCTTTCACTAGCCATGCATGACTGGAACCCTTACAAGGTCCGCCTCCTTTCCATCCGGAAACATGGTAAAAAGTTCCAAAGCCATTATTGCCTAAAAATTTTTCAAGTGCCTCGGATGCACCCCCATATGCACCATGTAGAAAATCCTTAAAAGGATAAGGTAACTCGCTAAGAGGGCATTTTAAAATTGCCGCTCTAAGTTGGAACACAAAAGTTGTAGATCACTCATAGTTAAGGTCTAGTTTCTTTCATCCGCTTCGGTAAAGCGTGCCAATTAGTGAGGTGCCACAATTGGCTATTGCTTCGATAAGGGGCACAACCTAACGGTTTAGTTCATCTCGGAGGCCCCGCACAGTTGTAGTACGCTTCGATTACGACTCATGCCAATCCCTGGCTTTCCCGCTCGATCAAAGCCTTTAGCTGTTCTTTATCAGGCAACTCAGCTAAGTATTGTGATACAAAGACTTCATTAGCCATCCCACTGGTGGCATACTCCACTAAGGCATTGTCTTTACTGGCACAGAGGATAATGCCAACGGGAGGATTGTCACCCACACTCATTTCGTTTGCCTTGTAATAATTCAAGTACATAGTCATCTGACCTGTATCAGCATGGTCGAATTCGCCGATTTTCAGATCGATTAGCACATGACACTTTAAAATTCGGTGGTAAAACACCAGGTCGATTCGATAATGGCGATTACCGAAACTGATGCGCTTTTGGCGGGCCTCAAAACAGAACCCTCGTCCCAACTCCAGCAAGAAGTCTTGCAAATGGGCAATGATCGCTTTTTCAAGATCGTTTTCGGTGTACTCTGGTTTTTCTTGTAGACCCAGAAACTCCAGTAAGTAGGGGTCGTGTATCAAATCCGCCAGACCAGCTGGTTGATTCTTCTGGATGCGAGCAATTACTGCCGCTTTATTTGTCGAAAGGCCGGTCCGTTGAGCCAGTAGCGTCGTAATCGCCCGTTTCAGCTCATGGACCTTCCAGTTGTTTTTCAGCGCTTCGACCTCGTAAAAACGGCGCAGTAATGGATTAGCCACTTTTAGCAGTTCGACAAAATGCGAGTAAGTCAGCCGGTCTAACAAAAGGGAAGTATCAAGCGCAGGTAAGTCCTGATCCTCACGCATCGCTTTTTGTACCTCTATCTGATGAATGGCTTCGAAATCGGGTAGTTTGAATTTGGCAGACAGCGTCTGCCAAATCTGAGGATAGGTTAGGTAGAACTGGCGATACTGCCGTAGCGAGCGGTCGGAGATGCCCTTAATCGCATATTTTTGCAGTTCAATGGACAAGCGTTTGTGTAATTGTTGTCCGTAGGCCGCTCGGTCGGTACCATGCTGCTCAAACTCAACAATGTAAAACCCAAACAGATAGTTACGCAGGGTCAGCAATTGATCAGCCTGACGAGCAGCTTGCCGGCTAAGCTGATGGTGTAGCCCTTCAAGTGTGCTGATTAACTCAGAGAATAGCATAAAATTTCGTAAAACGGTCCTCAAGATAGTCACCAATCAACAAAGGAAGTAGCAAAACCTGGGCAAATTGCCGGGGTTGCATTACTTTTGATAATCTTGAATTAGCTGTTATCAGGCCTGCTTATTATACCGATTTTACATTGAATTGGGAAAGAAAAAGTCATTAATCACCATCACGACGTACCGTTTCGCGTCCTCGACCACCAATATACCTTAGTACTGATTCCACTCAACCAGCCGCCGACTCCTCCCATAATTTGTTTATTCATGAGGATCACTTGGATAATACCGATACCGCCGAGAAAATACGATTGGGTAATCTATGCCGTAGTAAAGCGGGAAATGACTACCGCTATTTCATGGTTTTCGAAGCCAAGGAAGTACCCGGGTCCAGTACGTTAGCCGATATAGTGAACACGATTCGGGAATTGTAATCGTTTGTAAACGATTGCCTTGGTACATAGCGTCCGAAATGGAACTGGATAGCATCAGTAACCAGGGGTATATCGTCGGCCGTTCGTTCACTCAGCAAATGGCAAATGGTCCAATATACCGATAGGCAACAGATTCTAAGTAAAGCGAATATATTAACTTTCACATCGTTGATTGGTCTGAAAAAGCTTCTTCAAATACGCTGTCAAGATGTTAATCATGGCCTGCTTGGTTAACCCAGTGACGGGTATATCATAAGCCCGGATTCGAATCGCTAAGGGAATCAGCAGCTCTGAATCGATATGAAATTCACTCACTGTAGACTCCATCTGACCGAACTCTCGCGGGTATAATAATACCACGTCGGTAGCCACTTGGCGGAGCGCGTAGGTAATCATCTGGTACAAGTCGCTTTGCTGAATGCCTTCTTTTCGACCGGGTACGTTTGCTCGTACTTTGTACTTCGTATCCACGATCAACCGCTGTCCATCAGGATAGGTTAGTAGCAAATCGCTCCGAAGCCCGAATACCTTCTCGCGAGTTAGCCAGGTGCCCTGTTGTGGACTGATCCTCACGTCTCCCCCCAAACAAGAGGTCATCACGCCAAAAATAAAGTCTTCGAAGAGGTAGTCGGTGGGTAGCAGAAAGCAAAAATGAGCATGCTGGGTATCGGGTTGGGTTAAGTAGCTGTCCGAGAGGAAAAATAGGCACATGTCGATGCACTGTTGATAGGGCGAATAGAAGCGATTCAAGAGCAGGGTGTCGCAATCGGCGGCCGTCGCTGGCCGGTCATCAACCTCATCCAGCACAAAGAGGAGCTTTTCTAACTCCTGCTGCGTCTGGCTGTGCGGCAAACGCGGCTCAACAAGCGGACCACGTACTTGACCACCTGGTTCAGCCGGTTGTTGAAGACAAAAGGCTCGTGATCACCGACCAGGTGATGCCAGTTTCCCCGGCTTAGGCTGCTATTGACTTACTACTGGGTGTTGAGCCGCCCTCTCAAAATGACGAATTAGCAGTAGTAACAAGATTGTACTAGTTAGTCGTCGATGGGTTCGATGCTGTGCAGCAACATGGGGCCTCACAAACTGTCTTAGCCCCCTATTAGTTGGACAAATTCTCTGAAAAGGTTGTGTCATGAATCACCTCTGCTTCCTCCCATTTCTGTTGAAGTGTTATAAAGACCAATCGAACGATGACCTCGATCATTGTTACAATGGAAAAAATAACGCTGTAACATTTCTTTGGCTTCAAAATATCTATCGAACACATTCCGCTTAATCACATCGTGTTCCAGAATACTATGGAAAGCATGCGCCGGCAGCCCGGTCAATGTAAGAGTTCTCCTCCGGTATGGCTATATGGGTGAACTCTTGCTTAACTTCCGATTTTTTCAAAACGTTATCAGCCTATATACTTTCTTCTTATTGATGAGGTACTCTTTTTTCAGTTTATACGTAATATATTCATAACCAAGAGCATTGAATTCAGTATCCAACAAGTGCCGAATGCTGAGAATGACCGGTTGATTATCGACCCACGATCCATCCAGCTTCATAGTTATCTGACTTAGTCGAGCCCCCTTATTACCCAACTGGGGGTGGTAGTAATACACACTCCGAGGCAGGCTAAGCCATTGGCATAACAGGGTACGACTAACGCGGACTTCAAACAGGGTCATAATAGTTATAATAGGCATTTTTTTTCAATTCTCTTTTGATCTCTACTTCCAGGGCTTGTTTGGCTACAATCTGTTTTAATCGTTCGTTTTCTTCTTCCGACATCCGAAGTTGGGGATTCACGCGTGTATAGGCGTCTTTCAGGCCTTCTTTCCCTTTACTCAAATATTTTTGCCGCCATTTTCGGAGTAACTAAGGGGAAAGATGGCACTTACGACATATCTCGGCATGGCCGTCACGAATGGCTTCCTGAACGATAGAATAGCGGTCTTCGGAGATGATACTTCGCCCAATTTTGCTCATTATTTCTGAATGTAAAAGGACTAAACTGTTTTTGCAATTGTATCCAGCCATTCAGGGGGTTAAAACAGTAAAAGTAACCAGATCGAATAGGGACTTGAGGGTAGAGTCATCAGCGACGAGCTGTTTAATCACTTATTCGACACCATTCAAATCGTTGATTAAAGCCTTTAAAGAGCTACTACAATGCTCACCTAGTTGAGCGGTCAGCCCTTTGTCACTAAAGCGTTTTTGTTCAGCTAGAGGCACTGTCAACTGATTTATAATACCTTGCAAGCGCTGCCGAAACCGAGTTAATTCGGCTATCTTTTTCATAGCGGGGCGTGGGGATCGCCACAGCCGAAGGCAGTATGCATATTCGGCAATCCATTGAGTATCAACACTGTTAAATTTGACGCGCTGCAACCCGCCTGCTTGTTTAATGTGGAGGGAATCTTCTAGCTAAATACGCAATTGAGCCTGAAACAGCGCTTCCAAGGCATGGGCATTGTACAGCCCGGTATGCTCCATACAGACGATACAGGTTGAGTGATTAAAGCCTGGTAGCGCCTGGAGATGTTTGAGCACAGCTCGGATGGGGATCGGTGTGTTTTCAGACTGGGTTTGACAAACGATGTGCTGGTTGGCGTAGACAACCCAGTCGAGAGTGTTCTTAAAACGGCAATACCAATGTAATAGCGAATGTCCATGTAGGTAATTGATTTAGGGTTTCCAATCAGACGCTTACTCTTCACTAGCTACCTTGCTAATGGGTCTGAACATCCAAAATTCTATTCGAGGCTGAATAAGAAAGACCGAGGGGAACCTGAATCGACTCGCACCGGCGGACCGCCCATAGGGCACTAACCTGGCCGGAGACGTTAGGGAAGCCCGCTCGGTTGTCCGCCTGCCAAGCTATCTAATCTTGGTTTCTTACCAACCTTCAAACTCAAACCTAAAGGTCGGGGCGGATGCTCGCGAAAAATGAACATTGGCGGCAGGAACACAACTGTTTCGGTCCTCATAGTTCCCTTGGGGAACAGTCGCAGCCGCGGACGGTACCCGAAGAGGTAATTTCAAGGGAAAAGATAAAGACAAATAATCATACGATCCTATTTATCTTAGCAATTCTGTGACTATCAAGCGGTCTAAAGATATGTGTGTTAAGTTAACTTGTTGATAATTAGTTATTTAGTATAAGTTTAGTTAGTAGTAATTATAGCGATAATATAAATTTTAATATTAAATAGTATTTATATTTAGCTTTAGTCTGCTTGCTTCTCATTTAATTTTAACCACTATTTTCAGACAAAGCTTAAGAAAGAAATATTTTTTTTGTTTTTTTTAACATTCACTATTGTGGTTTTAGTAAGAATTTTTTTACTTTAAACGGACAGAAGTAAACATTCTTAACAAAAGGTAAGTTAGTACATCTTTTCTCTTGATGTTTCTAGCTAGTAAACCTAAAGCGAGTTTCGGAAAATCTTAGATACTACTCTAATTTTCGGTGATAGTATTAACATTTTAGCTATCTGTTATTGGGATTCCACTTTTTGAAATTCGATATAATAAAAGCATAAATAAATGTCAGATTGTTCACAAACTGTTTACTTGCAAAAAGTAAAGTGATCAACTTTGATATTCATTGATAACTTTTAGTAACCCTTCTTTTAGTTCTACCTATGTTTAGTTGGAACTTACTGTGGCGTAGCCATAAATAATATCTTTCTTTATATCAATTTTCGTCAAATTCGCTAAAAGTATGCAGAACCAATCATTGGAAAATGCACTAATACTTTCACGCAAAATCACCTATTTTCACGAAATACATTAATAGAGTAAATAGTTTTTAGTAGGGTAGTTATTATACAGTGTTAATTACTCGATACTAATTCCGTCATTCAACTTATGACTGCTATTAACAACCTATTTATTTTAAATGTATAAATAGTCTTTCAGCTTTTATATTAACCGTAGAATAGGTTATGTGAATGACTGTGGCGTAGCCTTGTTTTAATGGATAGCAAAATCATGATAGTTGCTTCGAAATATTTGTAAACAAGTTATCTTGTAAATAACAATAATTATTTTTTTCAGAGTTATAGATAATATAACAATATTTTTTGTACATAGTCTATGCTATATTATTTTAATAATATTGAAATAATCACTAGATTACCGGGGTAAGCATGATTTAAAATTTTAGGTGAATAGAATACAAATTAACATTAGTAACTTATATGTAAATTTAGCCGGGTGTTGAAATTACAATTGCAAATTGTTAAGCAAAAACTTTTTATATTTAGTCAAGAATAAGCTCAAGTTATATTGCCACAAGAAAATTTTAGTGATCTAAATATTTTCCTTTACTTAACAGCATACTTTCTTCTTAGAGAATTAAAAAATTATTTTAAAAGAAAGTATGCTATTTTAAAGGTGGTTTTTTATCCTGCCTATCATTAATAGGAATATGCCTAAAGCTAACTATAAATCTAATTTGTGAATTAAGTTACTTTTTAGCCTTTATGTAAAAGGTTTCAACGAACAAAATTGTCACCTTCTATCCATACAACTTTACTCTCTTTTATGCTTAATCATGCACAAATGCAATGGCACGTAGTGTATACATGTCCGAACAGTGAGAAAAAGGTTTACAATGAATTGCAGCGCAACAAGATTACGTCTTTTTTGCCAATGATAATAGTTGTCCGTAAATGGAGTGATCGAATGAAAAAGCTCCAAGTACCTCTATTTCGTAGTTACTTATTTGTAAAAATACTACCAAATGAACGGTATAAAGTTCTCAATCATAATGGAGTTGTAAATTTTATAAATTACAATGGCAAACCTGCCATCGTAAGAGAAGAAGAGATTGAGGCCATTAATAAGTTTATTTCAAACGACGTAGACATTTGTAATGAAGAGTGTATTCCCCTAGGAATAGGAGAAAGAGTAAAAGTGACAACTGGCCCGTTAAATGGTATAGAAGGAACTATTCATCAAAAAAAAGGTAGTAAAAGGTTATACTTAGAGTTAACAACTATTCATCAGACTCTATCAGTTGATGTACCTTTGGATTGTCTACAAAGGATATAGCAAATAATAGAATATATTATTTATATCCGTAAAATCCGGTATCACTTAATCATTTTACATAATTGTATCTGCTTATTGTAAGTTTTATTGGTAGTAAATACGTTACGACTAATTTTATTGTAAATGTGTATAAATATACAAATACTTAGCAAAGACGATAAACCCATCTAACTTATAGCAAATACGCCTATTCGTCTTTGCAATGGCCGCCGAACGCTTTTATGATTAAAGTTGCTTATTGAATGTAGTTAAGAATACTTAGAGCCTTATTAGCTTACATTAAGAATAAAATATGATTTATATCATGTTTATAAACTTCTTTCAACTATAATTTATATTCATGTCTAAGTATCTTATACCTGCCTAAGTCATAAATGGGTATAACCAATTCTTTGTTTACTACAAGTTATTTCAATGTCTTTTGTTGAATAACTTAATACTTTTAATTAATCAACAAAATAATAATTCTTATGATAAGCAGGTTAGAGGCAATAAAACCTTTTATCGGTCAGACTCCACTCAAAGAATTGGATTTAGATAATGTTAAGTTATTTGCAAAATTAGAGTATACTAATTTGACTGGTAGTATAAAGGACAGGCCAGCATATAGAATTTTGTGGGAAGCTTTAAGTGAAAAAAAAATTGATTCAAATACTACTATCATTGAATCTAGTTCAGGCAATTTCGCTATTGCTCTGTCCATAATGTGCCGTAACCTAGGTATTAAATTTATAGCAGTTATTGATCCAGTTATTAACCAAGAATATGAAAAACTTTTGTGTCTTCTTTGTTATAAAGTTATTAAAGTGACTGAAATTGACGAAACAGGTGGATATCTACTTAACAGAATTAAGGTAGTAAAAGAGTATTGTGAGCAACATGAAAATGTTTTCTGGCCGAATCAGTATGATAATTACTACAATTATTTAAGTTATTATGAGGGATTGAGTCTTGAAGTACATAGATCCTTTCCTAAGCTAGACTATATTTTTGTGGGTGTTAGTTCAGGAGGAACTATTACTGGTCTTTCATTAAGATTAAAGGAATTATATCCTTCCATAAAAGTGATTGGGGTAGATGTAGAAGGTTCGGTAATTTTTGGAGGGAAACCTCAGAAAAGATTTATTTCAGGATTAGGTGCTAGTAAAAGTTCTTCTATTCTTAGTAATGCTAAGATTGATGAAGTGGTGATTATACCGCAAATGGCCATAGTTACTGGATGTGAAGAACTACTTAACGAACAGGTCATTTTTGGGGGTGGTTCATCGGGTGCTGTTTATTACGCTATTAAGCAATATTTTGCTGATAAGTATATACATGACAAGCCAATTGTGTTATTTATGTGCCCCGATAAAGGAACGGCTTACATGAACACTATTTACAAGGAAAATTGGCTAAAGGAACAAATAGAAATGTATAAAGAATCAGCTAATGCATAATAGAGTCGCTCCTTTTAAAGGATGGAGGTGAGCAATAGTATGCATTAACTTTACCTATTTACATACTTACTACAGTAATGATTGATTCAGTGCCACCCGCCAACGCTGAAACGCTTCTATCCATTATAAGGCAGCGAAAAAAAGATGGAAGTACTGGTATTAATTTTATCAAAGACAGCAAATCAACAGATTATCTTTCTTACTATGATCTATATCAGGAGGCGCAGTGTACATTGGGACACTTACAGCGTCAGGGACTTACCTCTGGTGATGAGCTTATTCTCCAAGTGGAGGATAATAAAAAATTTCTGATTATCTTTTGGGCATGCTTATTAGGTAAGATTATTCCAGTTCCTCTCTCATGCGCTTATAACATAGCGCATAAATTAAAGGTTGTAAGGGTGTGGAATAATCTCAGCCGCCCACACATCGTATGCGAGGATAAAATCTACGAGGGTCTCTGCGAATATTGTCGGGTCAACAACTACGAAAAAATATTAGTGCCAAAGATCTCACTGGAAATTTGTTTTACTCCAGGTCCACAGGGTGAGATAGTGACATCATCTACGAATGATATAGCTTACATTCAATACTCGTCGGGTTCTACCGGCGATCCAAAAGGGGTAATACTGACGCACGCCAACCTGGTAGCTAACGTACGTGATATTGTCTCTAGGTCGGATATTGGTTTAGAGGACGCAGCGCTTAGTTGGATGCCTTTGACTCATGATATGGGCTTAATTTGCTTTCACCTTACTGGGGTATTTGCTGCTATTGACCAGTACATTATGCCTACTTCCTTGTTTATTAGAAGGCCAACCCTATGGCTAGAGGAGGCAAGTAAGTACCGAATTACCCAATTATACTCCCCTAACTTTGGTTATCAATATCTTTTAATGGCTATTGAAGATCAGATGGTGGCGAATCTAGACCTTTCTTGTATACGACTGATTTATAATGGCGCCGAGCCAATATCCGAGGATTTATGCAATGATTTTTTACGTGTGCTGGCTCCTTGTGGATTAAAGGACACCGTAATGTATCCAGGGTATGGGTTAGCGGAAGCGTCTGTGGCTGTAACATTGCCTAATGCAGGTGACCAACTAGTCTCCTTTTCACTTAAAAGAGAATTTTTAAAAGTTGGTGATAGAATCGTTCTTGAGGAGGAACCAGGAAATGGAGCTAAGTTTATGGCGCTTGGCATACCTGTGGCATCATGTGCGATACGAATTTGCGGTGATATGGACCGTCAATTGGGGGATGGACTAGTTGGACGTATTCAGATAACTGGAAAGAACGTCACCTCTGGCTATTACCGGAACGAAGCTGCTACTGAAGCCTTATTTACTACTGATGGTTGGTTGCGAACAGGCGACATTGGGTTTATCGTTAATGAGAAATTGGTCGTAGTAGGTAGAGAGAGAAACATAATAATCATCAATGGCCAAAACTACTATCCGCAAGATATTGAATCAGCTGCTTTCGGTATCGGTGACATAGAACTTGGTAAAATTGCAGCCTGCGGAGTAACCCATAATAAATCCGGTAGTGACCAACTCGTCTTGTTTGTTCTGTTTAAGAAGAGTTTGGAAGAATTTTTACCCTTAGTGCATTTGTTAAGGGAAAAAATTTTTACAGTCTTTGGTCTAGTACCATTCAAGATTGTACCGGTAAATAAAATCCCTAAAACAACTAGTGGAAAGCTACAACACTTCAGAATCGTTGAAGAGTACTACAATGGCACTTTTACTACTCAACTTGAAAAACTTGACCAACTGACTAGGGAACAAAGTCAAGCGAAACACCACACCGAATCTTCCCTTGTAGAGATACTTCGGAACACGCTGAGTGAGATAATAGGCAACACCATAGTAAGGGACGAAGATAATCTTTTAGAACTGGGGCTAGATAGTTTAAAAGGGGTGCTAGTTACTTCCTATATACACAAGGCTTTAGGCGTCAAGATCAGCCTACGAGAAATATTCGCTGCTCCTACCATTAACCAGTTGGCCATACTTCTCAAAAATAAGCCAGTATTAACACCAACAAACATCCCCACGGTGGAGTACCGCCCCTTTTATGAGTTGTCATCAATTCAGAAAAGGTTTTGGTCTATTCATCAATATCAGCAAAACAAAGGCCCCTTAATCATCTCCTTAGCTTATGAGATACGGGGGGTGCTGGACGTGCAACTATTGGAAAAAGCATTCAATACATTGATCGGTCGCCATGAGAGTTTAAGAACTGTTTTTGTATTTGACAATCAAGAGCCAAAGCAGCAAGTACTTAAACTTGACCAAATTGTATTCAAGATTGATTACGTAGATATAAGGAATCACCCACTTGGATTTTACGAAGCGACTCGAACCGCATGTGAAAAACAGGTCATTGGCTTTGACATATCTACTGCACCACTATTCCAGTGTACACTCTATCATACAGAGTCGAGTATATATTTACTTGTGCTCCATGTGCACCACATAATAGCAGACGGCATGTCGTTGTCAGTGCTACTGCGGGAGCTTGAGTATTTGTATGGGCAGTACAAAAAAGGAACAAAGGCTGTACTGCCTACACAGAAAATTCAGTATAAGGATTATGTAGCTTGGAAGAAGAGCTTGTATTCTCACGAGGCTCAGTCGTACAGCCGGACATATTGGGAAGGTTATCTAAAAGACAACCTTCCCTATATTGAACTGCCTTTTAGCAAACCACGACCAGCCTTGCCGTCATTCAGCGGGTCCAGCGAGCAGCTTCATGTATCCGGAGCTCTTAAACATGCACTTCAGCAGTTAGGTCATCAGAAGGAATCTACCTTGTTTATGGCCTTGCTTACTATTTCCTATATTCTGCTTTATAAACTTACAGGGCAGGCCGACATTACGCTTGGTACGGATACTGCTGGGAGAATTCACGAGGATATTAGAAGCTCTGTAGGTTGTTTTCTTGAAACTCTTGCATTGCGGGTGCGGGTTGAAGGTCGAAAGCACTTTACGGAGTTGTTAACCGAAGTACGTGATCAGCTACTGAGTGCCTTTGAACACCAGCCTTTTCCGTTTGATTCTTTTGAAGCCAGATTTCAGAACGGCGTCCCTGCCCATAATCCGTTTTTCAACGTTCTCGTTTTGTTTCAAACATTTGACAGTGAACTTCGACTGGATGGTCTTGCAATTGAAAAGCGGACGCTACCCACTACAACCAGCCTAGTAGATCTACAACTTGAATTTATAGAAGATAAGGTAGGTCTGACCCTATCTTTAACTTATAATACTGACCTATTTGAGGTTAAACAGATACAGCAATTTTTGGACTGTTTCAAAATCCTCACGGAACAGGTCGCTGAAAACCCCGAGATCTGTATACATAAGCTAGGTATAATTAGATTTGAGGAAGAACAATGCATTCAGGCTTGGTCCAAAAAAATAGCCATAGCCTATCCAGCCAATTCGACGGTAAAGGAACTTTTCGAGAGACAGGTAGAAAAAACGCCTGGTGCGGTCGCTGTAGCTTGTGGGAATCGTTTGCTAACTTACCACCAATTGAATGAGAAAGCGAACCAAGCAGCTGCTTATTTGTATGAAAAGTGTCCTGTAGAGCCGGAAGATCTAGTAGGAATCTTACTATATCGGTCGGAAGAAATAATTATATGGTTGCTAGCGATACTAAAGACAGGGGCGGCTTACATGTTCATTGATCCTGATTATCCGAAGCAACACATTCAATATCAATTGCAAGACAGTGGCGTTAAACTACTCATCACTGACCAAGTTAACTACCATATTGCCGACTTCTATAACGGCAGATTAGTAGTAATAGAGGAATTGCTCAATAGAACCGGAGTAACGAGCACCACATCGAATCCTGAGACAAGGTGTGCTCCACATAACCTTGCTTATATCGTTTATACTTCTGGAAGCACAGGAAACCCTAAAGGGGTAATGATTGAGCATAAGTCATTGTTCGATTACGTACATACCTTTACTCAGTATTTCGGGGTTAGCGGAAACGATATCGTTATTCATCAGGCGTCTTTGTCTTTTGACACCGCAGTGGAAGAAATCTTTCCGGTAATATGCGTCGGAGGAAAGTTGGTAGTAAACCAAGAAAGAAATAGTGACATTGACGCACTAATTGATACAATAGAACAAGAAACAGTAACGATTCTAAGCACAACACCTGCAGTATTGTACGAACTTAATCAACGAGCAGAGCGGGCAAGCTCTCTTCGACTTGTTATTAGCGGAGGTGATCGTTTGAAGCCCTCTACTATTGACAACCTGTTACGCCGAACGGCAGTGTATAACACTTACGGCCCGACCGAGTCAACAGTTTGTGCCACGTATCACCGATTACAATCAGCTAAAGAGGCTGCCGTGATTGGGAAGCCGATACCCAACCGGCAGATTTATATTACTGGCGGAGACTTGACGCTGTTACCAATTGGTTTTACCGGCGAGATTTGTATCGCTGGGGGTGGACTTGCTCGGGGCTATGTAGGCAATTCGTCGTTAACACAAAGTAAATTTGTAGACAATCCCTTCGATAAGGGTACCCGATTATATAAGACTGGAGATTTGGGTCGCTGGCTTCCTAACGGCAATATTGAATTCATAGGAAGGCTAGATACTCAACTAAAAATTAGAGGCTACCGCATTGAAGTTGAGGAAGTAGAATCAATGTTAAAAAAGCATCCCCATATTGAAGATGTACTTGTATTGTGCCGAGAAAGCGGAGAAGAAGATAATTTTCTAATAGCTTACTATCGCAGTGATAGGGTACTTGAATCGCAAGAATTAAGAACTTTTGCAAAAAACCTACTACCTAGCTATATGATTCCGGCTCATTTCATATGGCTTAGAAGCTTCCCTTTAACACCTGGAGGTAAAGTTGAACGTAATGCACTGCCTCCACCGCCTCAATCTGATCTTCGGAATGCAAAAGAAGTCCTTGCAGCCAATGTACTAGAAGAACGTCTTATAAACATATGGGCGAAGGTATTAGGTAAAGATAGCATCGGTGTAAAGGATAGCTTTTTTGAAGTCGGGGGTACATCAATTAAGGCAAGTCGCATCCTAGGCTTAGTCCAAAAGGAGTTGAATGTAAGGGTTGAGTTAAAATCCTTATTTATGCACGATACTATTCGAGAGTTTGCCGCTTTTATAAGCAGCCTCGATCAAATAAATTATGCCCATATCAAGCCTATTGCTACAGCTTCATTTTACAAAACTTCATATGCGCAAAAAAGATTTTGGCTGCTAGACAGGCTTGATCGGAGGAGCAATTCTAACAACCTTAATTGGTCTTACCTGCTAGAAGGTTCATTAGACGTTGAATCACTGGAAAAAGCTTTCGCAACCTTGATCTACCGTCATGAAACCCTTCGGACATCTTTCGTATTGGTAAACGGTAACCTGATGCAAAAGGTGCACGATGAGCGAGCTCATGACTTTACGATCAACCGCTTGAACTTAAGTGAATGCACAGATTGGGAGGAAAAAGCTCAGTTGTTTGTAAAAACAGAGGCTAGTTTTCGGTTTAACTTAGAAACCGATCATTTACTGCGGGTCGCACTACTACTAATTCAACCCGAAAAATATGTTTTTGTGCTTACTATTCATCATATAATCACTGATGGATGGTCAATGAATATATTTCAGAAAGAACTTTTGGTCCTTTACGAAGCGTATCGGGAAGGAAATGAAGATCCATTGCCACCCCTTACTATTCAGTATAAAGATTACGCCACTTGGGAGCAGCAGGAGTTTGAAGACAGTAAGGACAATAAACATAAAAACTTCTGGCGTAGAGTCCTACAGAATTTTAAAGGAGCTATCGATTTGCCAACTGATTTCCTCCGTACAAATGAAAACCTTAACAAGGCCGGTTTGGTAAACGTGCCTTGCAGTGAAAAACTTTATGCAGACATACAAAACTACTGCAATCATCAAAAAGTTAGCTTACCAGTTCTGCTACTAACTGCCCTAAAAGCATACTTGCACAAAGCCACTGGCCGGAAGGACCTAACCACTGGTTTAATTGTTTGGGGCAGAAACCACATTGAGCTTGATAACCAAATTGGTGTGTTCGTCAATAGTATACCAGTAGCTGTTGCTGTAGACGAACACTGCACGTATTTTGACTTATTAAATATCGTAAAAAGTGCTGCCTTGGAGTGCCTACAATTCCAAATGTACCCTTATAATAAAATTGTCGAAGACATTGGCCTACGCACTGGTAAGTTGTTTAATCTAGCTGTTTCTACAAACATTGAAGAAAACTATCAACTCCAAGAGTTAAAAGATATATATGTACAGGAATTTATGTCTCGATCGGCATGGCGACAGTATTTTGATATATCGTTTACAATCGAAAAACGGAGCGATGGATGTGAACTGTTGTTACTTTACAATGTAGGCCTCTACCAAAGTTCCACCATTCATATAATAGCTGTTAACGTGTTGGCAGCCCTTAATGCTCTAATATACCAGCCTGAATCGCCTATTGGAGAACTAGCATTGACATATGCACGAGAAACCCGGTTTTCCGATTTAGAAAATCCATCATTTATTTATGATCAAGAATTGGTTTTTCCTAGGAAAGTCCCTGTAGTAGAGAGTGAGCAATCACCATATACAGTTTTTGATACCAATTTGGATCTATCCTTAATGGCTGCAGCCTCTCACATAGGCGTTCAGTATGACACGCTTTTCAGTGGCCTTTTCAGCTTACTGCTGATGTATTGTAATTTTCGCAAAAATATACTTGTCAATTTGGCCACATCCGATAGGATGGTTCCTTTACAATCAAGGGTGTTAGTAGATGACACAGTAAATACATTTTTGCGTCGTTTAGAAGAAGAAAGATGCCACAATCTAGTTGACTATTCGCTCTCGACTGCTGTTGAACCAAATAAGTCGTTAAATAAAGAAAGCGTATTTGATTACGTTTTTATACTTGATCGGCAGTTTGTTAATGAGGGTCTGGATCAAGAAGACACCGGTAAAATGTCTAATCTTGTCGAGAAGTATAAGCCACGTATAGGGATGTCCGTTCGTTCAACAAAGGCGGGGTGGAATCTTATTTATTTCTATAGAGAAGAGAGTCTTACTAAGGAGAATATACTGACGTTTCATAGATTACTAGAAAAATTAACAATCCAATACTTAAGTAACCCTAATGCCTTAATACCTCAAGACACAGCATCATTTTCTAACAATTTCTTAGAGGAATTGTATAGTATGTTGATTTAATACCAAAACGGGCAAAATGTGGGAACTTACACTACCCCAATTATAAAATTCTAAGTACAGTCTATATGGTCACTAAATTGGAAAACAAAAAAGTTTTACTTGCATTATTGCCATATTGGACTCCCTTAATCCCACCGCTTGGGATAAGCTGTCTAAAGAGCCATTTGGAAAATGAAGGTTACGAGGTAACCGCCATTGATGCTAATATGGAGAAAGCCTTCCGGGAAATCTATCACAAGTACTTTTCTGTCGTGGAGAAAGTCGTTCCTAAATACAAGCAGGGAAACTTTTTCAATATTGGGATGGAATTTATGCGCAATCACATGATGGCCCACATAAATTATGTAGATAAAAAAAAGTACATTGAACTGCTAAAAATTGTTTTTTACAAATCTTATTACTGCGTAATCTCTGAAGCTGCAATCGAGCAACTCATTAACATGCTTGATGACTTTTACGACCACTTGCGAATATACGTGCTCGAAAAATTGGATTTGGTTAAACCTGACGTGTTTGGGCTGTCAACTTTTAGCGGTACTTTGCCTGCTTCCTTGTTTGCATTTCGGGTTGCCAAAGAGAAGTATCCACAAATTTCAACTGTAATGGGTGGAGGTACCTTCTCAATGGAATTGGC
>Ga0325400_1000117_pt1 | contig 48151 bp, 45 predicted proteins | sample PopdelMetagenome_2_FD_205662 | JGI IMG/M metagenome (GOLD analysis project Ga0325400, IMG submission 205662) | Populus deltoides microbial communities from Bellville, Georgia, United States - Xylem-PdKOR-R1 | ecosystem: Host-associated > Plants > Phyllosphere > Stem > Wood/Secondary xylem... | reverse complement strand
AGGGTCAGGCCGACGCCCTCCAACCCGGCGGCGATCGCCTCCAGCCCGTCGAGCCGGCTCGCCAGCACGCCCGCGGCGTCGAACGCGCGCAGCCGCGCCACCGCGCCCGCGAACGGTCCCGCCGCCTCCACCAGCGGCAGGAAGGCGGGGGCGATCGCCGCCACCGCACCGGCGTCCTTGGCGTCGAGCCGGTCGCGCAGCCGCTCCACCAGCTCGGGGGCGACCGGCAGCGCGCCGACGAGGAGGTCGAGCGCGTCGGGCAGGATGAAGTCGAGCGACACGTCCGCCACCCCGACCGCGGCGAGCGCCTCCACCGCGACCCCGACCACCTCGCGCGCGGCGGGGACGGTATCGAGCCCGATCAGCTCCGCGCCCACCTGCCGCCGCTCCCGCGCGGGGGCGAGCTGCCCGGCGCGCAGGCTCAGGACCGGGCCGGCGTAGGACAGGCGGACCGGGCGCGGGTGGTGTCCCATCCGGGTCGCGGCGACGCGCGCGACCTGCGCGGTGAGGTCGGGGCGGATCGCCAGCGTCGCCTGCCCGACCGGATCGACGAAGCGCACCGCGTTGGTCAGCCCGCCGCGGGTCAGCCGCGACGCCAGCTCGTCGGCGAACTCGGCGAGCGGCGGGTCGACCCGCTCGTACCCTTGGCCATGCGCCACCGCGAGCACCCGCCGCTCGATCGCCGCGGCGGCATCGGCATCGGGGGGAAGGCGGTCGTGGAATCCTTCGGGGAGGAGGCCGGGTCTGGTCATGGCGGCGTCGTTAGCCCGCCGCCTGCCGGCGCGCCACCGTTTGGGGAAGGCATGGGTCGACATACACCACCGTCCGTCTTTTCGAACCGCGCGGATGATCGAGGCTGCTGAACGCCGACACCCCCGAGCGGATGCTTCCCGTTCCCTCACGCGAGGGTTCCCAACGACGGACGAGCGATCGGAAACGCGGTCCGGCGGAGCGCGGCGTGCCCGACGCACACCGCATCGCAGTGCATTGTCGACCCTTCTTTCGGGCGGAGATGCGCGTGACATTTCCTCCCGGACCGATCAATGTTTCCGGCGCCCACCGAGGATCGATCAACGCAAGGAAAGTCGGTTGAGACGACGTCTTTTCCTCACCGGAGCGGCGGGCACCGCGTTTTCAGGCGTTCTACGCGCGGCGGACGTCACGCCCAGCGGGACCGTGGGCATCGCCTGTTCCAGAAACGGGCCGTCGGGCATCATCTCGCAAGGAGAGGATGGCGCGCTGCTCGATCCGGCTTTCCGCTGGCATATCGGTTCGAACACCAAGGCGATGACCGCCGCGTTGTACGCCCGCCTAGTCGATCAGGGGCGCTGCCGCTGGAATGCGACCGTTCCCAGTCTTTTCCCGACGATCGCAGCGGATGCGGCGTGGACCGACATCCGGGTGGAGGACCTGCTGAGCCATGCGGCCGGCCTGACGGACAGCTTCGTCGATGGCGCGTGGCTGGACGCCCGGCGCGCCGACGCGGCAGCCGGCCGGGAGCAGCGGCGCGCCCTTGTCGAGCGGGTGCTCGGCGGGCCTCCACCCGAACAGCGGGGCGTCTACCGTTACGGCAACCTCAACTATGTGGTGATCGGCGCCGCCATCGAGCAGGCGACCGCGATGACGTGGGAGGCGGCGATCCGGGCCGAGCTGTTTGCCCCGTTGCGCATCGGGGACGCCGGCTTCGGTGCGCCTCCGCGAACGGGTCCATGGGGACGAGCCGTTGATGCCGGCATCCTCAAACCTGTGGACCCGCGCGGCGTGGCCGACAATCCGGCGGTTCTCTGGCCATCGGGCGGCGTCCACGTCACGGCGACCGGATACGCACGATTCCTGACGTCCTTCCTGCGCGACGGGGCACCGTTGATGCAGGCAAGGAACTTGCGACACCTTCTGACTCCTGCCGCCCCGGGCCTCCGTTATGCAGGAGGCTGGAGCCTTGATGGATCAGCCGACGCGCCGGCGGACAAGCTCTCGCACAACGGGTCGAACACCTTCTGGTTTACGACAGCCACCGTCGACACCCGGCGCGGTCACGGCTTCGCGGCGATGACCAATTGCGGTGGCGAGCGCGGTGCCGCGACGACCGCGCGCATGCTCAACGCCCTGGATGCCCGACCGCCCGTCCCCTGAGCCGCTTCCGCGGCCGGGACGCTCGGTGCCTTGTCGCAGGCGGCGTCCGCCCGTCGAAAGCGACCGTACCGCGCTGAACGCGACACGCGACGGTCAGATCACCCCCGCCCGTGCCAGCGCGAACAGCACGGCCGGCCACAGCACCGAATTGACCACGTCCTGGATCGTGTCGGGCCAGCGCCACGAGCCCGTGCGAAGGCGGTCGAGCCCCTCGTTGAGGAATTCCGCCGCGACCGCCACCGCCAGCGGCCACGCCGCGCCGATGTCGCCCGCCACCGCGGCGCACGCGACCCAGACCAGCATCCCGACATGGACGTGGAGGGTCGCGTGGTCGAGGCCGGTGGCCCTCGCCAGCCATACCTTGGCGCGGTTGTGGAGGGGCTCGCCCCCGTCGACCGCGCCGCTCAGAACCGCAGCCCCATGGCGGTGCGCACGCCCGGCAGCGCCTTGACGCGGGCGAGCAGGTCGGCCGAGACCGCCTCGTCGACCGACAGCAGCAGCACCGCCTCGCCCCCCGCCTGCCGCCGGCCGAGATGGAAGGTGCCGATGTTGACCCCAGCCTCGCCCAAGAGCGTGCCGAGCCGGCCGATGAAGCCGGGCGCGTCGTCGTTGACGACGTAGAGCATCGGACCGGCGAGGTCGGCCTCCACCTTGATCCCGAACAGCTCGACCAGGCGCGGCGCCTGCTCGCCGAACAGCGTGCCCGACACCGATCGCTCGCCGTCGGCGGTGCGGACGGAGACGCGCAGCAGCGTGTGGTAGTCGCCCTCGCGCTCGGTCCTGATCTCGCGCACCTCGACCCCGCGGTCGCGCGCCAGGACGGGGGCGTTGACCATGTTGACGGTGTCGGTCTGGGTGCGCAGAAACCCGGTCAGCACCGCGGAGGTGATCGGCTTGGCGTTGAGCGATGCCACCGCACCCTCGCGCTCCACCGAGATGCGGTCGATCGCGCCGGTGGCGAGCTGTCCCACCAGGCTGCCGAGCTTTTCGGCGAGGCCCATGTACGGGCGCAGCTTGGGTGCCTCCTCCGCCGACAGCGACGGCATGTTGAGCGCGTTGGTGACCCCGCCCGACACGAGATAGTCGGCCATCTGCTCGGCGACCTGGATGGCGACGTTGACCTGCGCCTCGGTGGTCGACGCGCCGAGATGGGGGGTCGAGACGAAGTTCGGGGTGCCGAACAGCGGGCTCGTCCTGGCGGGCTCCTCGACGAACACGTCGAGCGCGGCGCCGGCGATGTGTCCGGAGTCGAGCCCGGCCTTCAATGCCGCCTCGTCGATCAGCCCGCCGCGCGCGCAGTTGACGATGCGCACGCCGCGCTTGGTCTTGGCGAGGTTCTCGGCCGACAGGATGTTGCGGGTCTGGTCGGTCAAGGGCGTGTGGAGGGTGATGAAGTCGGCGCGGGCGAGAAGGTCGTCCAGCGTCGCCTTCTCGATCCCCAGCTCCACCGCGCGCTCCTCGGTGAGGAAGGGATCGAACGCGACCACCTTCATCCGGAGGCCGCGGGCGCGGTCGGCGACGATGGAGCCGATATTGCCCGCGCCGATCAGCCCCAGCGTCTTGGCGGTCAGCTCCACCCCCATGAAGCGGTTCTTCTCCCACTTGCCGGCCTGGGTGGAGGCGTCGGCCTCCGGCAGCTGGCGGGCGAGCGCGAACATCAGCGCGATCGCGTGCTCGGCGGTGGTGATCGAGTTGCCGAAGGGCGTGTTCATCACCACCACCCCCTTCGCGGAGGCGGCGGGGATGTCGACATTGTCGACGCCGATGCCGGCGCGGCCGACCACCTTCAGGTTGGTGGCATGGGCGAGGATATCCTTGGTGACCTTGGTCGAGGAACGGATCGCCAGCCCGTCATAGCCGCCGATGATCGACTTGAGTTCGTCGGGGGTCTTGCCCGTGATCTCGTCCACCTCGACCCCCCGTTTGCGGAAGATCTGGGCGGCGAGCGGGTCCATCTTGTCGGAAATCAGCACCTTGGGCATAATCTTGCTCCATAAACTGATCGTCAGGCCGGCGCAGGCTGGCATCCATGACCGTCAGCGGGAGCGGCACGCGGCAGCGCCGATCGAGACAGACATGGACCCAGCCTGCGCTGGGGCGACGAGGGTTGGTTCAGGCGGCGCGCGCCGCCGCATAGGCCCAGTCGAGCCAGGGACCGAGCGCCTCGATATCGGCGGTGTCGACGGTGGCGCCGCACCAGATGCGCAGGCCCGGGGGCGCGTCGCGGTAGCCGGCGACGTCGTAGGCCGCGCCCTCGTCCTCCAGCAGCTTGGCCATCCGCTTGATCACCGCCTCGTCCGCGCCCTCCACGGTCAGGCAGACGCTGGTCCGGGACCGGGTCGCCGGATCGGCGGCGAGATGGCCGAGCCAGGGCCGATCAGCCACGATCCGGTCGAGAGCGGCGGCGTTGGCGTCGGAGCGGGCGATCACCCCGTCCGGCCCGAGCCCCTTTGCCCATTCGAGCGCCCAGATCGCATCCTCGACCGCGAGCATCGAGGGGGTGTTGATCGTCTCGCCCTTGAACACGCCCTCGGCGAGCTTGCCCTTGGAGACGAGACGGAACACCTTGGGCAGCGGCCAGGCGGGGGTATGGCTCTCCAGCCGCTCGACCGCGCGGGGGCCGAGGATCAGCACGCCGTGCGCGCCCTCGCCGCCCAGGACCTTCTGCCAGGAGAAGGTCGCGACGTCGATCTTCGCCCAGTCGATGTCGTAGGCGAACACCCCCGAGGTCGCGTCCGCGAAGGACAGGCCCTCGCGCTCCGCCGGGATCCACCCGGCATCGGGAACGCGGACGCCCGACGTGGTGCCGTTCCAGGTGAACAGCACGTCGTTCGACCAGTCGACCCGGGCGAGATCGGGGAGCTGCCCGTAATCCGCCCGGATCACGGTGGGATCGATGCGCAGCTGCTTGACCGCGTCGGTCACCCAGCCCTCGCCGAAGCTCTCCCACGCCAGCGCGGTGACGGGACGCGCGCCCAGCATGGTCCACATCGCCATCTCGAACGCGCCGGTGTCGGAGCCGGGGACGATGCCGATGCGGTGGGTGTCGGGGAGGCGCAGCGCCCCGCGCATCAGGTCGATGCAGTATTGGAGGCGCGCCTTGCCGATCTTCGACCGGTGCGAGCGGCCGAGGGAAGCCGGGTCGAGCAGGGCCGCGTCCCAGCCGGGCGGCTTGGCGCAGGGACCCGAGCTGAAGAAGGGCCGTGCCGGTTTGGTGGCCGGCTTGGCAGGCGCACCCCGGACGTCGGGGGCGGTGGCGGTATCCGTCAATGTCTCTCTCCTCGCAGAGAGCGCGCGCCGCGTTGGGACGGCGTGGCCCGCCGACGCGGGTAGAGGAGGAGGTCGTCGCTGTCTAACCTCTTTTCGTCACCCCGGGCTTGTCCCGGGGTCCCCCGTTCCGCAAACCCGGCGACATGGGGCGTCTGCGCAGCGGTGGATGCCGGCACAAGGCCGGCACGGCGATGGCGGTGATCGCCCTCGCCGCGTGCGGGCGGGTCGAGCGACCCGCCGGCCGCGAGCCCTTCCGCCCTTCCGCCCGCCAGACCGCGCAATGCCATGCCGACCTGCGCGCCGCGGGGGTCGCCTTTCGCGAGCTTCCCGATAAGGATTACGGCAATGGCTGCGGGCTCGTCGGGGCGGTGCAGCTGACCGATATCGGCGTGCCGGTGACCGGCGTCACCGCCATGCGCTGCGGCACGGCGCGCGCCTTTGCGGGCTGGGTCCGCAACGCCGCCGTCCCCGCCGCGTGGCAGATGCTGGGATCGGAACTCGCGCGGGTCGAGGGCATGGGGACCTATGCCTGCCGCAACATCGTCGGCTCGACCCGGATGGGCGACCGCCGCTCGGGCCACGCCCTCGCCAACGCGGTCGATATCGGCGGGTTCGTGCTGAAGGACGGGCGGCGGATCACCGTGCGCGGCGACTGGAACGGTCCCGACCAGGGGCGGCGGGACTATCTGCGCACCCTGCACCGTTCGGCCTGCCGCCGGTTCGGCACCGTGCTGTCGCCCGACTACAACGCCGCCCACCGCGACCACCTGCACCTGGAGGACGACCGGGCGGGGTTCTGCCGGTAGCATTTGACTTGCCGCATCGCCGCGTTACCAGCCTTGCGATGACCGATCCGCAAGTACCCGAGCGCGTCTTCCCGCGCGCCAGCCAGGATGCCGAGAGCGCCAAGGGCGCGATCTCCACCCCGCAGACCGAGAACCCCGCCTACACCCTCGCCTTCCAGGACATGGACTTCCTGCTGCGCGAGGACCTTCGGCCCGTCCGTTTCCAGCTCGAACTGCTGAAGCCGGAGCTGATCCTGAAGGAGGCCAAGGTCGCCTCCACCTTCGTGATGTACGGCTCGGCGCGTATCCCGGAGCCCGAAAAGGCGCGGGCGCTGCTCGACCTCGCCACCGACGACAAGGCGCGCGCGATCGCCGAGCGGCTGGTCGCCAAGAGCCATTACTATGAGGAAGCGCGCAAGCTCGCCCGCATCGTCAGCCGCATACCCCGCGACGAGAACGGCATGCGCCAGTTCGTGGTCTGCTCGGGCGGGGGGCCGTCGATCATGGAAGCCGCCAACCGCGGCGCGGCCGACGTGGGCGCCGAGTCGGTCGGGCTCAACATCGTCCTGCCGCACGAGCAGGCGCCCAACCCCTACGTCACCCCCGCGCTCAGCCTCCAGTTCCACTATTTCGCGCTCAGGAAGATGCACTTCCTGCTGCATGCGCGCGCGCTGGCCGCGTTCCCCGGCGGGTTCGGCACCTTCGACGAGCTGTTCGAGCTCCTGACCCTGATCCAGACCGGCAAGATCCAGCCGATCCCGGTGCTGCTGTTCGGGCGCGAGTTCTGGGACAAGGTGGTCAACTTCCAGGCCCTGGTCGACGAGGGCGTGGTCTCCGAGCGCGACCTGTCGATCTTCACCTATGTCGAGACCGCCGAGGAGGCGTGGGACGTGGTGCGAGGCTTCTACGAGGAGCGCGCCCGGCAGGGATGACCTCCCGCCGATCGTCCAGCCGCTAACCTGCCTTGTCGCGACGCGCTGATATCGATCAACGCCGCGGGAACGCCACCGCCTCGATCCGCATTGGGGCAGGATGAGTCGCCGCCGCGTCGCGATCGCGCTGCCCGCCCGGGACGAGGTGGCGGCGCTGCCCCCCTGCCTCGCGGCGCTCGACCGCGCCGCCGCCGCGCATGACGGCCCGGTGGCGGTGGTGGTCTTCGCCAACCAGTGCGCCGACGGCACGGTGGATCTGCTGCGCCGCACCCGGCTGCGCCATGCCGAGCTGCATTGGCACGCGGCCTCGCTGCTGCCCGGTGCGCGGCACGCCGGCTGGGCGCGGCGGCTGGCGTTCGACGCGGCGGCGGCGCTGCTCGAGGCGCCCGGGGACGTGCTCGCCTCGACCGATGCCGACACCTCGGTCGCCCCCGACTGGCTGGTGCGCACGGTGTCGCATCTCGACGCGGGGGTCGAGGCGGTGGCGGGTCGCGCACTCACCCGCCGCGACGACCGCGCCGCGCTGGGGGCGCGGGCCAAGGCCCGGCTAGACCTGCTCGGCCGCTACTACACCGCGCTCGACTGGCTGCGCGCCGACCGCGCCCCCGACCCGGCCGATCCGTGGCCGCGCCACTTCTATGAAGGCGGGGCGAGCATCGCGCTGACCCTCGACCTCTACCGGCGGATCGGCGGCGCCCCCACCCCCCCGCTCGCCGAGGACCGGGCGCTGTTCGCGGCGGTGCGCGCGGCCGGGGGGCCGGTCCGCCACCCGCTCGACGTGCGGGTCTTCACCTCTAGCCGCACCGAGGGGCGCGCGCCCGGCGGCATGGCCGATGCCTTTGCGCGCTGGATCGCGCAAGGCGCGGACGAGCCGCTGCACGAGACCTATGCCTTTCCCGCCGCGCTCACGCCCGACACGGCCGGCGCGCGCGACCAGCTGAGCTTCGCCACCCTGCCCGCGGCGATCGCCGCGGCGGGGGCGATGATCCGCGCGCGCCGGTCAGCGGCGGCGCCACAGGTCGAGCCGATAGCGCTCGCGCCGCTCGGCGAGCACCGGCTCCACCACCCCGGCGAGCAACACGGCAAGCCCGTCGACCGCCTCGTCGCCGGTCAGCGGATAGTCGGTGTCGCCGGTCCAGTGGACGAGAAGCAGGTGGCCGCCTGACGCGACCCCGTCGCGCAGGCGATCCGCCAGCCGCGCTAAGTCGGTGCGGTCGAGATAATAGACCACCTCCGACAAGAGCACGAGGTCGAAGGAACCGTCCGGCATCTCGGCCGGCAACACCCGCCGCTCCACCGCGACATGGGGCTGCCCTGCCAGCCGCGACCGTGCCTGCGCCAGCGCGGTGCCGGACACGTCCACCGCGACCAGCGCGTCGCACCGGGGCGCCAGCCGCTCGGTCAGGACGCCGTTGGCGCAGCCGACCTCCAGCGCCCGCGCGAACCGCCCGTCCGGCAGGCGCGACAGCGTGTGGTCGTACTTGGCCGCCTCATAGGGGCTGGTAGCGAACGACCAGGGATCGCCCTCGCGCGCGTAGAGGTCCTCGAACCAGGCGGGCGGGATCGACGCGTCACGGCGCATGGTGCTTCTCCAGCAGGATGAGGTGGGCGGCGTCGACCAGCCGCCGCATCGGTCGCGGCAGCACGAACCGCTCGGCCGCGCCCGCGATCCGCCCGCCGAGCTGGGTGCGGTGGCAGGCGAGCGCGCGCCGCTGCCGCCCGCGCCAGCGCGCGACGGGCAGGCTGGTGGCGCGCATCGGGCGGAGGCGCGCGTCGAGGTCGGGAACTGTCCAACCCCAGACGCAGTAGAACAGCGGCCGGACGCGGAGCCGCGCCGCCACCGCCCGCGCGAGCAGCGCGGTCGCCTGGTGGTCGCAATGCGGGTCGCCCTCCCAGCTCGCCACCACGCGGGTCAGCCGCTCCGCGCGGCAGAGCGCGACCAGTCGCCGGACGGCCGCCGCGAACGCGGGCGACCCCGGGGGCGGTGGCGCGGCGTCGCGCCAGCCGAGCTGCACCGCCCGTGCCCCGTGCCCCAGCGCCCGCAGCGCCGCGCCCGCCTCCCTCGCGCGGGTGCCGGCGACCCGCCGCGCGCTCCACCCAGGTGCGTCCGGGTGGCTGCCCGAGCCATCGGTGACGAACACGACCCGCAACCCCGCGCCGGCATCGGCCAGCGCCGCGATCAGCCCGCCAGCGCCCAGCACCTCGTCGTCGGGATGCGGCGCCAGCACCAGCCAGCCGCCGCCGCGCGCCGCCTCGGCGACCGGCAGCGCCCGCGCCCGCCGCACTAGCCGCGCGTGGGTCCGCCGCCCCGGCACCCGCGTCATCACCACCACCGGTCGTCGCCCCAGCAATCGGCCTCCAGCCACGCCGCGGCGGCGCGGTCGCGCGCCTGGTCGGGCACCGGCTGGCGAAGGTACAGCCCCAGATCGCGGGTGATCCGGTCGACGCGACTGCCCTCGAAGAAGGAGGCGGTGCCGATGCTGCGTGCCGCCCCCTCCATCGCGCCGAGCGCCGCCTCCTCCACGATGCCGCGGGTCATCAGCACGTGCGCGATGGCGTGTGGATCGGCCGCCTCGGCGAGCCGGGCGGCGCGCGCCACCCACAGCCCAGCCGACCGCGTCGCCGCCACCGACGCCGCGAAGCGCGCGCGCTGGATCGGGTCGGCGCCCTTGCCGGTCGCGACCAGATGGTCGCGCCAGTGCCGCACCAGCGCCTCCGCAGCGCCGAGCTGCACCGCCGCGAACCGCCACGCGCCCGCCGAGAAGCGCGGCTCGCGCTCGTAATCGCCGGGGCCGCCGATCACCGCACCGGTCATGCCGGTGAAATCGAGCACCCCGCTCATCGTCCCGCGCATGCCGCGGACCCGCCAGCCGCTGTTGTCCACCCGCTCGCCCGCGTCCGCGATGTCGACCAGCACCATCCGCTTGGCACCGTCCGCATCGCGCGCGGTGATGAGCGCGTAGTCGAGGTGCCCCGCCCCCGTCGCGAAGCTCTTGGCGCCGGTCAACCGGCCGTCCGTCACCGTCATACCGGGCTGCGGCTCGGTGTTCCACACGCCGAAGCTGCGGCGGGCGGCGAGATCCTCTGCCAGCGTCCCGCGCCGGCCGCCGTTGCCGTAGGCATGGACCAGCTGGACGGCGTTGACATGCCCCTCGAACACCCGCCCGAGGCTGAGGTCGGCACCGCCGACCAGCCGCAGCGTATCCCGCAGCGCGTCCACCGCGCCGTCACCGTCCAGCGTCACGAAGGCGTCCAGCGCCCCCGCCTCGCCGAGCGCCGCCATGCGCGCCGCGGGGAAGTCCTCCGGACCGTTCGCCCGGTCCCACTCGCCCGCGAGCGCGCGCACCCGCTCCACCACCGTCCGCGCCGTACCGCCCCCCGCATCCATCGGCAAACCCGCACCCTTCCTGTGTCAAGGACGCCGAGCGCATCGCGCCCGGGTCAGTTCCGCGCGACCAGCACCACCCCGCCGACCATCAACGCCGCACCCGCGATCCGGCCCCATTGCGCGCGGACCTGTTCGAACCCCAGCCAGCCGAGATGGTCCAGCAGCACGGACACCACGATCCCCGCGGTGACGGTGATCGCGAGATAGGGAGCCGCGCCGATCCGCTGCGCAACCGTCAGCTGGGCGAGGAGGATGATCGCGCCGCCGAACCCGCCCAGCCACGCCCACCACGGCGTGGCCGCCAGCTTGCCGCCGCCGGGCCATCCCATGCCGCCATGCACCAGCCCGACGCCGACGAGCGCGAGGATCGTCACCAGCTGCACCGCCAGCCCGGCGGTGATCGGCTGGGCGAGCGTCTTGGACAGGGTCGCGTTGGAGCCGCCGAGCGCGGTGCTGATCGCACCGGCGGCGACCGCGAAGAGATAAAGCAGCCATGGCATCGTCGCCCCAACGTGCGGAACGGAGAATCGGTGACGCGTGACCGGTGTCGTTCGGGGTGCGGGTGCGCGGCGAGGTGGAGCGCGGCGCGGCGCGCGGCGCAACGACGACCGTGCGGGCGCCGGGAGATTGCGCAACCGCGGGCATCACCGTCCCATCGCGGGACGCCGCGCGATCGCGACCGGACTCGTTCACTCTTGTCGGCTAGGGCGTGGGGAATGCGAGGCTGGACAAGGAAGCGCGTACCCCCACGCACCGTGCGGATGCTGGTCCGCGCGTGGCTGGGCGCGGTCGCGGCGACGCTGATCGTGTTCGCCGGGGTGACCGCCCGCGGCGCCTGGCGAGCGGTGGTCGGGCAGGCGGTTCCGGGCGACGATCCCGTTCCGGCATCGGCACCGCGCATCGTCCGTCCGGTTCCCCCCGCGCGTCCGCTCGCCGCGGCCGATACCCTCGCGGCGCCGGCGCCCGGCGTGACCGGCACGATCGCCCTGCCGCCGCTGCCCGCCTTTGCGACGTCCGGGGCGAGCGCGACCGCCCCATCCGCCGTGGCCGCGCCCTTCTCGCTCGCCGGGCGACCCGCGATCGACCGCGCGCGCGCCATGGAGTGCCTGACCGCGGCGATCTACTACGAGGCGGCGTCCGAACCCGACGCCGGTCAGCAGGCGGTCGCGCAGGTGGTGCTCAACCGCGTCCGCCACCCGGCCTTCCCGGCATCGGTGTGCGGGGTGGTCTATCAGGGGTCGGAGCGCGCGGGCTGCCAGTTCAGCTTCGCCTGCGACGGCGCCATGGCGCGGGTGCCGATGCGCGCCGCCTGGGCACGCGCGGCGCGGGTCGCGGCGGCGGCGCTGGCGGGCCGGGTCTACGCGCCCGTCGGGCTCGCCACCCATTACCACACCTATGCGGTGACCCCGTCGTGGAACCGGGCACTGGTCATGACCGATACGGAGGGCGCGCACTTCTTCCACCGGTGGAAGGGCTGGTGGGGTACCGCGGCCGCGTTCCGCCAGCGCTACGCCGGGACGGAGCCGGTGCCCGGCCCGCACCTGCCGGTCGCGGTCGCGCTCGCGGCGGCGATGCCCGTCGCCGCCGCGCCCCCGCCCGGGATCGCCGCCGACCTGCCGGTGCCGCCGCTCCCCACCGCAAAGGCCGTCCGCGGCGCATCGTCCGCGACGACGGCGCTGCCTGCCCCCGTCCTCGCCGACCAGCGGTTCGCGGACACCGGCGAGGTTCTCGACCGGTGGAAGGATTCGGGCCAGCCGGTCAGATGACATGGTGCGGGGTGGCGTGCGGCTGCGCGCGCCACCCCGCACCGGGCGTCAGCGGCGACCGGGTCGCCGATCCTGCCGGTCGTGCTTCTGCACCCTGACCTTGGCGCTCAGCGCGTCGAAGCGGCGGTTGAGGTCCTGCCGCTCCCAATTCGACAGCCCGCCCGCGCGGTAGCGTGCCTCCATCCGGTTGAGCTGCTGGAACTCGGTGCGCAGCCGTCCCGCCTCGGGGCGGGTCAGCGCACCCGATCGCACGCCCTGGTCGATCCGTCCGTAGAGGTTGGCCTGGCGCTGGTCGATCCGCTGCCAGCCGCCCTGCGCGCCCGCGGCGGCGGGAACGATCGCGACGGCGAGGCCGAGCGCGGCGGCGATGATGGACGTCCTCATGATGTGTCTCCTGCGCGGCCTCTCCTGAAGGCCGTGGGGGAGATATGGGGCGGGCTTGTCGCAGACCCGTCCCGCCAAGCCGCCGAATGTGTCGCAAGCCGTCGCAGGCGTGCGGCGTTTGTTCAGCTTCAACCCCGGGGGGAGGGCGGCAGCCAGCTGGTGTCGATCACGCCGTATCGGTCGACGAACCCGGTCATCGCCAGCATCGCCGCCTCGTCGAGGATCCGCACGCGCCGGCCGGTGCGCGCAACCAGCCCGCGCCGTTCCATCTCGCTCAGCGTGCGGCTGACATGGACCTTGGTGAGGCCGACGGCGTCGCCGATGTCCTGCTGGGTCAGCGGCAGGTCGAAACTGTCGATCACGCCCCCGGCCGTCACGCGCAGCCGCGCGCGGATGTCGAGGAACAGCATCGCCAGCCGCTCGATCGCGCCCGTCCGCCCGGTGGAGGTCAGCCGATCGCCCATCGCCACATATTCCGCGGCCGACACCGCGTAGAGGAGCCCGGCGAGCCGCGGCTGCGCCTCGAACAGGCGGCCCAGCACCGGCTTGGGCATCTCGGTGACGATGCAGTCGCTGACCGCGGTCAGCGTGTTCGCCGACCATGCCCAGGCGACCGAGGACACCCCCATCAGGTCGCCGGCATAGTGGAAGCGGACGATCTGCCGCGCGCCGCTGGCGATCGCCACCGATGCGTGGAGCCAGCCCTGCTGGACCATCCACAGGGTCGCCCCGACCTCGCCCTCCTCGATCAGCTTCTCGCCGGCGTGGAGCCGCACCTCGCGATACTCCACCTCCTCGATCGCGGCATGCTCCGCCGCGGTGAGCGGCAGGTAGCGTTCCAGTCGCATCGCCAGCGCGTTGCGACGCATTCCGCTCCTCTGCACCCGATCGGCCATCGCCGCATGGTTAGCACCGCCGCCGCGGGCCGCAAGCCCCCTCCTCCCGCGCCCCTCGCGCTTGGGGTTCGGGGCCCGCGGTGCTAAGGTGCCGCGCATCATGCTCAACCTCAACGGCATCACCGTGCGCCTGGGCGGCCGCACGATCCTCGACCGCGCGTCCGCCAGCCTGCCGCCGGGCAGCCGCGTCGGGCTGATCGGGCGCAACGGCGCGGGCAAGTCCACCATGGTCCGCGTCGTCGCCGGGCTGCTCGACCCCGACGAAGGCTCCGCCGACATGCCGCGTGGCGCCCGCATCGGCTACATCGCGCAGGAAGCGCCGTCGGGCACCGCCACCCCGTTCGACACCGTGCTCGCCGCCGATACCGAGCGCGCCCAGCTGATGCTGGAGAGCGAGACGTCGGAAGACATGGACCGGCTGGGCGACGTGTACGAGCGGCTGATCGCGATCGACGCCTACACCGCGCCGGCGCGCGCCGGGCAGATCCTCCAGGGGCTCGGCTTCGACGACGCGATGCAGCAGCGCCCGCTCGACAGCTTCTCGGGCGGATGGAAGATGCGCGTCGCGCTCGCCGCGCTGCTGTTCTCGAAGCCCGACCTGCTGCTGCTCGACGAGCCGTCGAACCACCTCGACCTCGAAGCCGTCATGTGGCTGGAGGACTTCCTGCGCACCTACCCCGCGACCATCGTGGTGGTCAGCCACGAGCGCGACTTCCTCAACAACATCGTCGACCACATCCTCCACCTCCAAGGCGGTAAGATCACGCTCTACGCGGGCGGCTACGACAGCTTCGAGCGGCAGCGTGCCGAGCGGATGGCGCAGGCCGCCGCCGCCAAGGCCAACCAGGACATCCAGCGCGCCAAGCTCCAGGACTACATCGCCCGCAATTCCGCCCGCGCCTCCACCGCCAAGCAGGCGCAGAGCCGGCAGAAGATGCTGGCCAAGATGCAGCCGATCGCCGAGCTGGCGAACGATCCCACCCTGTCGTTCGACTTCCCCGATCCCACCGAGCTACGCCCGCCGCTCATCACGCTCGACATGGCGTCGGTCGGCTATGCCGAGACCCCGATCCTGAAGCGCCTCAACATGCGCATGGACCCCAACGACCGCATCGCGCTGCTCGGCCGCAACGGCAACGGCAAGACCACGCTCGCGCGCCTGCTCGCCGCCCAGCTGACGCCGATGGACGGCGAGATGTTCGCGACGGGCAAGATGCGGGTGGGTTACTTCACCCAGTACCAGGTCGAGGAACTGGAGGCGGACGACACGCCCCTCGCGCACATGACGCGGGTGATGAAGGGCGCCAGCCCGGCGGCGGTGCGTGCGCAGCTCGGCCGTTTCGGCTTCTCGGGCGACCGCGCGACGGGGCTGGTCGGCAAGATGTCGGGCGGCGAGAAGGCGCGCCTCGCGCTCGCGCTCATCACCCGCGACGCACCCCACCTCCTGATCCTCGACGAGCCGACCAACCACCTCGACGTCGACGCGCGCGAGGCGCTGGTCCGCGCACTCAACGAGTACAAGGGCGCGGTGCTGCTGGTCAGCCACGACCGCCACATGGTGGAGACCACCGCCGACCGCCTCGTCCTGGTCGACGACGGCACCGCGCGCGACTTCGACGGCAGCCTGGACGATTACGTGGCGATGATCCTGGCGGGCGGCGACAAGCCAGTCGAGCCGAAGGCGAAAAAGGCCGGGAGGACCGCGGCCGATCGCGACGCCGACAAGGCGGCCAAGAAGCGCGCCCGCGATGCGGAGGCCGAACTGGCGAAGCTCACCGCCGAGCGTTCGGCGGTCGACCAAGCGATGGCCGATCCCAAGCGCGCGACGCCCCGGCTCGCCAGGCTGACCATGACCGACCTCCTGAAGCGCCGCGCAGACCTGGACGGGCGGATCGAGACCGCCGAGACGTTGTGGATGGAGGCCAGCGAGGCGTTGGAGGCGGCATAGCGGGCGCGCCTTGCGCCGCCGTTTTCCGTGTGTATTATGCGTATAGCACACATCGGGAGGTTCGGTATGATCCGTCATGCATTCGCCCTGGCCCTGGCCGCCATGATCCCCGCCGCGGTGCGGGCGGCGGAGCCGGCGCAGGTCATGCTGCTCGGCACCTACCACCTCAACAACAACAACCGCGACCTCATCAACCTGCGGGTCGAGAACGTGTTGACCGCGGAGCGTCAGCGCGAGCTGGATCGCCTCGTCGACGGGCTGGCGCGATGGAAGCCGACGCGGGTCGCGGTGGAATGGGCGGCGTCCGACCAGGCCGGCCTCGACCGGCGCTACGCCGACTATCTCGCCGGCACGCTCACCGTCACCGCGAACGAACGCGACCAGGTCGCCTTCCGGCTCGCGCGGCGGCTCGGGCTGACGAAGGTCGACGCGATCGACTGGAACGGCGACGCCCCGGGTCCGGGCAGCGACTACGACTTTGTGGACTGGGCGAGGCGCAACGGCCAACAGGCCCGCTTCGACCGGTTCGTTGCCGACGGCCAGGCGGACATGGACCGGATCGCGACCGCCATGCGCGGGCAGACGGTCGCCGAATGGTACCGTGAGCTCAACACGCCGGAGAAGCGGCTGGAGTTCCAGCGGCCCTATTACACGATCGCGGCGATGGGGACCGATGCGGCCAGTCCCGGTGCCGCCTGGGTCGGAGGCTGGTATGCACGCAACCTGCGCATCTTCAACAATTTGCGCGCCGTCGCGCAGTCGGGCGAGCGGGTGTTCGTGCTGTACGGCGTCGGGCACGCCTTCTTTCTCGACGACTTCATGCGCGAGAGCGGCGCGATGCGGCCGGTCGACCCCCGGCCCTACCTGCCGCGGCGCTGATCCGCCACCGCCGCGATGCGGTCAATCGGCGACGGCGGCGTCCGCCTCGCCCTCGCCGCCACGCTGGAACCACGCTTCCACCGGCCCGGTCAGCTTGATGGTCAGCGGCTGGCCCTTGCGGTCGACCTTCTTGCCCAGCGCGACGCGGATCCAGCCCTCGGAGATCGAATATTCCTCGACATCGGTGCGCTCGGCACCCTTGAAGCGGATGCCGACCCCGCGCTCCAGCAGCTCGCGGTCGAAATAGGGGCTGCCCGGCTGGATCGACAGGCGGTCGGGGGGAGTGTCGCTCATGGCGCAGCGCCTAGCCGCGCGGTCGCGGCGCGCCAACCCAAAAGCGGCGCGGAACCAGGGGTCCCGCGCCGCCGGATCGGCTCAGTAGCCGTAGTAGCCGCGGTACGGCCGACCGTAATAGCCGCGATCGTAATAGCCGCGATCGTAGTAGCCGCGACCACCGCGGTAGTAGACGGGCGGCGGGGGCGGCGGCGCGTAGTAATAGCCGCGCGCACGAGGCCGCGGCCCGTAATAATAGCCGTCGTCATAGTAGCGCCGGTCGCGATTGCCGCCCGCGATCGCCGCGCCGACGCCGAGGCCGACGATGCCGCCCAGGATCGCGCCTGCGGCGACGTCGCCACCGCGTCCGCGATCGTACCGCCGCCAGCGCTGCGCCTCCGCGGGTGCCGCGGTCGTCATCACGGTCGCCGCGAGCACCGCGCCCAGACCGATCTTCCTCAATCCTGTCGTCTTGAACCCGTTCATCTCGAACCTCCGATACGGATACGCCCGGTCCGCTGGTCAGGTTAACGCACCAAAATGCGAGCGTGTTGCCGCTCTTGCGCCCGACCCGCTGAACCGTGTCGGTACGAGGCGTTTAGCTCGCATTCACCGAAGGTTGCCCGAGGGGTCGCCATGACGATTAACCATTGCCGTTGCCCCGGGATTAACCCTGGTGCGCGAAGGGCCGAGCCATGCAGTTGAAGCTCAGGGCGGATGTGATCGCGGACGGCGCGCGGCGGCAGGTCGCGCTCGCCGAGATCGCGCAGACGGAGGAGGTCCGCGCCGTTCACCGGGCATTGGAGCAGCTCTATCGGACGCAATTGGTGGCGATGGAGCTCGCCGAACGCCTGATGGCCGAGCGCGACGCGGACTGAGGCGGGCGGGGTGTGAGGCGGAGTGCGCCCGTTCCGCCGGGGCCGGACGACGGTGGGGAGATGGTGGACAGGGCTGGATTCGAACCAGCGTACGCTTGCACGGGCAGATTTACAGTCTGCTGCCTTTAACCACTCGGCCACCTGTCCAGGGGCGCTCGGAAGCGAGGGGCGCTCATGGCGAAACGCCCCGCCCCTGTCAACGCTGCCTGTCAACGTGCCCGTCAACGCCGCCCGTCGTGCCGGGCATGGGCGCCGTTCCTCGACGCTTGCGCCGCCCCTGCCCGCCGCCTAGCACCACCGTTCATCGAAACGGGGGGATTTCAACGATGCGTCACCTGCTGCTCGCGGCCACCGCGCTGCTCGCCTTGCCCGCCGCCGCCCAGGACCGGTCGGGCGACACCGCCAGGATCATCGACCAGGGTATGAACCATTCGGAGGTGATGGCGACGGCGCAGCAGCTGACCGACGTGATCGGCCCGCGCCTGACCAACTCGCCCCAGATGCGCGCCGCGGAGGCGTACACGCAGAAGAAGTTCGCCGACTGGGGCCTGCGCAACGTCCACAAGGAAGGCTTTCCCTTCGGCCGCGGCTGGTCGATTGAGCGGTCGTCGGTCCGGATGGTGACCCCGCGCGCCATCCAGCTCACCGCCATCCCGATCGCCTGGACGCCGTCGACCCAGGGCACCGTCACCGCCCCCGTCATCGTCGCCCCGATCGCGCGCGAGCGGGACTTCGACAAGTGGCGCGGGCAGCTCAGGGGCAAGGTGGTGATGACCTCGCTGCCGGGCACCGGGTCCGAGCCGGGCGAGGCGCCGTTCGAGCGGCTGGCGGGCGACGAGATCGCCAAGCTCGACCGCTTCCAGCAGCCCAGCTACGATCCCGAGACCGCCGACCGCCGGCTGCGCCGCCTCGACTTCGCGCAGAAGCTCGACGCGTTCCTGAAGGCGGAGGGCGCGGTCGCCTACGCGACCGTCTCCTACCGCGACGCCAAGCTCCTCCACGGCGAGGGTTATCTGTTCACCCGCGCCGAGACCCCCGCGATTCCCGGCATCCAGATCGCCGCCGAGGATTATCGCCGCCTCGCGCGCCTCGCCAAGATCGGCCCCGCTCCTACCCTGGAGATCGCCAGCGACGTCCGCTTCGACGATTCGGACGAGAACGCCTACAACATTCTCGCCGAGATCCCCGGCACCGACCCGCGCGCGGGCTACGTCATGGCCGGCGCGCACCTGGACAGCTGGGTGGCGGGCGACGGCGCCGCCGACAACGCCGCGGGCAGCGCGATGATCATGGAGGCGGCGCGCATCCTGGCCGCCAGCGGCGTGCGGCCGAAGCGCACCATCCGCTTCGCGCTGTGGTCGGGCGAGGAGCAGGGCATCCTCGGCTCGATGGCGTACGTCCAGTCGCACCTCGCCACCCGCGGTTCGCCGAACGACCCGCCGGCGACCGGGCTGAAGAGCTATTACGGCTTCGCCAACCGCTGGCCGATCACGCCCCGGCCGGGCTATTACGACCTCGCCGCCTATTTCAACATCGACAACGGCTCGGGCAAGCTGCGCGGCCTATACGCGGAGAACAACCCGGCGGTGGTGTCCACCTTCCGCGACTGGCTCGCCCCCTTCCAGTCGATGGGCGCGGGCAACGTGGTGATCCGCCCGACCGGCGGTACCGACCACGTGTTCATGCAGCAGGTTGGGGTGCCCGGCTTCCAGTTCATCCAGGACCCGCTCGATTACGACAGCCGGGTGCACCACAGCTCGATCGACACGTTCGACCACCTCAAGGCCGACGACATGCGCCAGGGCGCGACCGTGCTGGCGGGCGTGCTGCTGTCGGCGGCGAATGCGGAGAAGGCGCTGCCCCGCGGCCCCGTCCCGACCCGTCCCGCGGTCACCGACCCTCTGGCGTACAATAATGACGATGACTGATCACCGTTCGTCGGGCGGGCACCGTCGCGGCATCCACCGTGCCGCGCACGGCCGGGCCCGAGCATCCGCCGCGACGTGGGTGCCGGCGCGAACCCGGCAAGAAGGAGCGAACCATGGCGCGTAGAGGCCATCGCCCGTCGACCGGTACCGCTGGCCGCCCCCGTTTCTGGGGCCGTCACGCGGTGATGGCGGCGCTCACCAACCCCGATCGCGCGGTGCGCAAGCTGTGGCTGACCCACGACGCCGCGCAGGCGATCGCCCGCGACTTCGACATCCCGTCGTCGCTGCCGGTGACCTATGCCGACGCCGCCGACCTCGGCAAGCTGGTCCCCGGCGACGCCCCCCATCAGGGCATGGTGGCGGAGGTCGATCCGCTGGACGACCTGTGGCTGGGCGACCTCCTCCAGCGCGGGGCCGGAGATCGCCGCCCGCTCCTGGTCCTCGACCAGGTCACCGACCCGCACAATGTCGGCGCGGTGCTGCGCTCGGCCGCCGCGTTCGACGCGCTCGGCATCGTCACCCAGGACCGCCACTCGCCTCCCGAATCGGGGGCGCTCGCCCGCGCCGCCTCGGGCGCGCTGGAGCGCGTGCCGTGGGTCCGCGTCGTCAACCTCGCCCGCGCGCTCGACGAGATCGCGGAGGCGGGGTTCTGGCGGGTCGGCCTGACCGGCCACACCGACCGGACGCTGGCGGAGACGATGGGCACCGAGCGCCTCTGCATCGTGCTGGGTGCGGAGGGCGAGGGGATGCGCCAGAACACCGAGGCGCATTGCGACCAGCTCGCGAAGCTGCCGATCTCGGACAAGGTGGAGAGCCTCAACATCTCCAACGCCGCCGCCATCGCGCTCTACGCGGCGGCGGTGCGGTAGCGGGGGTGGCGAGCGCCCCGATCAGCGCTCCGGAACGACCAGGAAACCGTTGACGACCAGGATCGCGGCGACGACCGCCAGCACGCCGGCGACCTGGGCCATGAAGATGTACCGACGATCGTAGATGAAGAACTTGTTCGATGACGGCGTGTAGCCGACTTCGAACGAGGGGAACGTGCCCATGTGGTCGTTCTGGTAAACGCGCGGCCGCGCCCAATATTGGCGGGCCACCCGCGGCCAGAGGACGAGGTCCAGCGTCCGTCGCAGCCAACCGGGCGCATGCCGGTACACGGCCGCGATCCGGCTCGGATTGACCGACAGGCCCGGTTCGCCGGGCACGACGATCAACCCGTGGGACCGTTCGGGCCATATCAGCAGTCGCAGCAGCACGGGCGCGGACTTCGGCCGGCTGGTGCCGCCGCGATGGACGATTTCGCCCGCGCGTGCGCGTGCGAAGCAGCCGCCGATCAGCGTGTACAGGAACAACATGTCGATGACCGGTCCGGGCAGGCGCAACCCGATCGGGAACAGCAGCCAGTCGAGCGCCCCGTGCACGATCGCGCTGTAGGTCACGAGCAGCTGACGCACGATCGCGGCCAGCGGCAACTGCACCAGCGCCGCCAGGAAGTTCAACGACGCCACCGCCGCCACGACGATGCCAGTAACGGCGTAGAGGCTCGACATCGAGCGGGCGGCCTCCCGCCACGCACGGCGCTGCTCTTCGGCACGGCGTGCTCCGCCGCCGTCATCGACCCGCCCCGTCAGGACGGCGACCGCCGGTTCGCGCCGTGCATCGCCGCCCCGCCTCAATCCTCGGCGGCAATCGTCACGCGCATGCCGTCGAGCGCGTCGGTGAACGGCAGCTGGCACGACAGGCGCGAGCGCGCGTCGCGGTCGCTGGTGGAGTCGAGCAGGTCGTCCTCGTCCGGGCCGATCGGCGGGAGCTTGCCCAGCCATTCCTCGTCGACATGGACGTGGCAGGTCGCGCAGGAACAGCAGCCGCCGCACAGCGCCAGCAGCTCGTCGATGCCGCCGTCGCGGATCACCTCCATCACCGACAAACCTGCCTCGGCCCGGAGCGCGCGTTCTTCCCCCTCGCGGGTGACGACGGTAATGAGCGGCATGACAATTCCCTCGAGTTTCGCGGCTCATGCCGCGGGGGTCCGGCCGGATCAACCCATATGGGGCTGACCGCGGCCGAGCTCCGCGCCGGGCTGGACGCGCTCGCCGCGATCGAGCCGGGCTTCGCCGCCGGGCTCGCCCGCGTCGGCTACCCGCCGCCCCGCATCCGCCCGCGCGGGTACGAGACGCTGCTCCGGACCATCGTCGGCCAGCAGGTCTCCGTCCACGCCGCCAACGCGGTGTGGCGCAAGCTGGAGGGGCTGGTCGGCGACCCCGCCGACCCGGCGGTGATCGCGCGTGCGAGCGACGAGACGCTGCGCGCCGCCGGCTTCTCCCGCCAGAAATCGTCCTACGCCAAGAGCCTCGCCGACGAGGTGACGAGCGGCCGTCTAGACCTCGCCGACCTCCCCGCCGACGACGAGGAAGCGATCGCCGCCCTCACCCGCGTCAAGGGCATCGGCCGCTGGTCGGCGGAAATCTACCTGCTGTTCGCCGAAGGCCGCCCCGACGTCTGGCCCGCGGGCGACCTGGCGGTCCAGATCGAGATCGGCCGATTGCTGGGCCACGATACGCGCCCGTCCGAGAAACTGACCCGCCAGCTCGCGGAACGCTGGCGCCCCCATCGCGGCGCGCTGGCGATCTTCACCTGGCACCATTACGGTGCGGGTCCTGATCAGGACGCGGCGCCGGTCTGAGGGTGGGGGGGGGGGCACGGGGCGGCATGTCTGATTTCGAGTTCATCTTCGCACTGTTCGGCCTGCTGCTCGGCCTGTCGTTGACCGAGGTGCTGGGCGGCGTCGCCCGCGTGATCGAGGCGCGGTTGCGTCCGGGCTCAGGCGTCAGGGTCGGCTGGCTGACCCCGCTGATGGCGGCATTCCTGCTGATGGACCTCCTGTCGTTCTGGTACGCCGCCTGGATGGGCCGCGACGTGGTGCTGGTATCGCTCCATTCGCTGCTCGCGGTCACGGCGTTCGCCAGCGCCTATTACCTCGCCGCCGCGCTCGCCTTCCCGCGCGAGGTGCCCGCCGGATCGGACCTCGACCAGCATTTCTTCCGGCTGCGCCGCGTGGTGATCGGCGTGATGCTGGCGCTGCTGCTGTGCCAGCTCGGCTGGTATCTCGGCGATCCCGTCCTCAGCGCGCGCCTGGTCCACGCGCGTCCGATCGTGCTGACCGCGATCCTGATCGCGCTGATGATCGCCGCCATGACGGTCCGCGGCGAGCGGGCCTGCCGATGGGTGATGATCGCGCTGGTCGCGCGCTACCTCGTCGTCTACCTCATCTGACCACCGACGGCGGGTTGCCCCTGCCCCCCGCTTCCGCCACAGCCCGTCGCCATGACCGCACCCACCCGCTCGCTGGGCGAGAGCCACCGCTCCGTCGCGGTTCCCGCCTCCGCCACCGGGCTGCGCCGCCTGGGCGCCTTCATGGGCCCCGGCTTCCTGGTCGCGGTGGGCTACATGGATCCGGGCAACTGGGCGACCGACATCGCCGGCGGGTCGGCGTTCGGCTACGCGCTGCTGTCGGTCATCCTGCTCTCCAACCTGATGGCGATCGTCCTCCAGGCGCTCGCCGCTCGGCTGGGCGTGGCGGCGGGGCTGGACCTTGCTCAGGCGTGCCGGCAGCACCATTCCCGGCCGACCGCGATCGTGTTGTGGCTGCTCGCCGAGATCGCGATCATCGCCTGCGACCTGGCGGAAGTGCTCGGCACCGCGATCGCGCTGCAGCTGCTGTTCGGGCTGCCGCTGACCGCGGGCGTGCTGGTCACCGCGCTCGACGTGTTCCTGATCCTCGCGCTCCAGCGCTTCGGGTTCCGGAAGCTGGAGGCGTTCATCATCGCGCTGCTCGCGATCATCGCGCTGTGCTTCGCGTTCGAACTCGTCGCCTCGCGCCCGGACCTGCCCGCGGTGCTCGCCGGGCTGGTGCCGACGCCGGAGATCGTCACCGATCCCGCCCGCCTCTACCTCGCGATCGGCATCCTCGGCGCGACGGTGATGCCGCACAACCTGTACCTCCACTCCTCCATCGTCCAGACCCGCGCCTTCGCCGAGGACGACGCGGGCAAGGCCGACGCGATCCGCCACGCCACCATCGACGGCACGATCGCGCTAGGGCTGGCCTTCTTCATCAACGCCGCGATCCTGATCGTCGCGGCGGCGGCCTTCCACACCGCCGGGCGCACCGACGTGGCGGAGATCCAGGAGGCGTACCAGCTCCTCACCCCGATGCTGGGCGTCGCCGGGGCGAGCGCGGTGTTCGGTATCGCGCTCCTCGCCTCGGGCCAGAACTCGACGGTGACCGGTACGCTCGCCGGGCAGATCATCATGGAAGGGTTCCTCCACATCCGCCTCGCCCCCTGGGCGCGGCGGCTGATCACCCGCGGCCTCGCGATCATCCCCGCGGTGATCGTGGTCGGCGCGGCGGGGGATGCGGGCGCGACCCGGCTCCTCATCCTCAGCCAGGTCATCCTCAGCCTCCAGCTCCCCTTCGCGGTGGTGCCGCTGGTGCGGTTCACCACCGCCCCCGCGATCATGGGCCGCTTCGCCGCGCCGCGCTGGCTGGGGGTGATCGCGTGGGCGATCGCGGGCGTCATCATCCTCCTCAACGCCACGCTGCTCTGGGGCATGGTCAAGGGTTGAAGCCAATCCGGCGCCCGGGCGTTGAACCGGGGACAAGCGCGCTGATCGACAAGCGCGGGCGGGAGACTAGGATGCCGGTGCCAACCACATGGGACCCCGCGTGACCCCTTTCTCCGCCGCCGTTGCCGTACCGCCCTCTCCGGCCGATACCACCCTCGCCGCCGATACGCTCGCCGGCTCGATCCTCGACACGCTGGTCCACCGCATCGGCAAGGACGCCGGCGCCGCGCGCCCGCACGACTGGCTCGCCGCCACCATCCTCACCGTCCGCAACGACATCATCGAGCGGTGGATGAAGTCCACCAAGGCGACCCATGCCGCAGGCGCCAAGCGGGTCTATTATCTCAGCCTCGAATTCCTCATCGGGCGGCTGCTGCGCGACGCCTTCTCCAACCTGGGCGTCATGGCGGAGGTGGCGGCGGCGCTGGCGACGCTCGGCGTCGACCTCGCCGAGATCGAGGAGATCGAGCCCGACGCCGCGCTCGGCAACGGCGGGCTCGGGCGACTGGCGGCGTGCTTCATGGAAAGCCTCGCCAGCCTCGACCTGCCCGCCTACGGCTACGGCATCCGCTACCAGAACGGCATGTTCCGCCAGCGGATCGACGACGGCTGGCAGGTCGAGCTGCCCGAGACGTGGCTCGCCTACGGCAACCCGTGGGAATTCGAGCGGCGCGAGAGCCGCTACACCGTCGGCTTCGGCGGCGAGGTCGCGGGCGCCGATGACGGGTCGGTGCGCTGGACCCCGGGCGAGGTGGTGGAGGCGGTAGCGGTCGACACGCCCGTCGTCGGCTGGCGCGGCCGCCGGGTCAACACGCTGCGCCTGTGGTCGGCGCACGCGCGCGATCCGATCAAGCTCGACCGCTTCAACGCCGGCGACTTCTCCGGCGCGCTCGCCGACCAGACCCGCGCCGAGACGCTGACCCGCGTCCTCTACCCCAACGATTCCACCCCGGCGGGTCAGGAACTGCGGCTCCGGCAGGAATATTTTTTCTCGGCCGCCTCGATCCAGGACATCGTCCGCCGCCACGTCCAGTATTTTGGCGAGGTCCGCACCCTGCCCGACAAGGCGGCGATCCAGCTCAACGACACCCATCCGGCGGTGTCGGTCGCCGAGCTGATGCGCCTCCTCATCGACGACCACGCGCTGGGGTTCGAGGAGGCGTGGGGGATCACGCGTGCGACCTTCGGCTACACCAACCACACCCTCCTCCCCGAGGCGCTGGAAAGCTGGCCGCTGCCGCTGTTCGAGCGGTTGCTGCCGCGCCACATGCAGCTCGTCTACGCGATCAACGCCCGGCTGCTGCGCGAGGCGCGCAAGGTCGACGGGGTGGATGACCGCGCGATCGCCGCGATCAGCCTGATCGATGAGGGCGGCGAGCGGCGGGTGCGGATGGCCAATCTCGCCTTTGCCGGATCGCACTCGGTCAACGGGGTCGCGGCGCTTCACACCGACCTGATGAAGCGAACGGTCTTCGCCGACCTGCACCGCGTCTTTCCGGAGCGCATCAACAACAAGACCAACGGCATCACCCCGCGCCGCTGGCTCCAGCAGTGCAACCCGAAACTGGCGGCGCTGATCGACGAGGCGATCGGCGACCGCTGGCGGGACGATGCGGCCGAGCTCCAGGCACTCGACACGATCGCGGACGACGCCGGCTTCCAGGCAAAGCTCGCCGCGGTGAAGCGCGCCAACAAGGCCGCGCTCGCCACCCACCTGCGCGAGGGGATGGGGGTCCGCCTCGACCCCGACGCGCTGTTCGACGTCCAGATCAAGCGCATCCACGAATACAAGCGCCAGCTCCTCAACCTGGTCGAGACGGTGGCGCTCTACGACCAGATCAGGAGCCATCCGGAGCGCGACTGGGTACCCAGGGTCAAGCTGTTCGCGGGCAAGGCCGCGTCATCCTACCACAACGCCAAGCTCATCATAAAGCTGGCGGGCGACGTCGCGCGGCGGGTCAACGCCGACCCGGCGGTCGGCCACCTCCTCAAGGTCGCGTTCGTCCCCAACTACAATGTCAGCCTCGCCGAGAAGATCATCCCCGCCGCCGACCTCAGCGAACAGATCAGCACCGCGGGCATGGAGGCGTCGGGCACCGGCAACATGAAGTTCGCGCTCAACGGCGCGCTGACCATCGGCACGCTCGACGGCGCCAATGTCGAGATCCGCGACCATGTCGGCGCGGAGAACATCGTGATCTTCGGCCTCACCGCCGACGAGGTCGCGGCGCGCCGCGCCAGCGGCCCGCGGGGTGCCGAGGCGGTCGCCGCCTCGCCCGAACTCGAACACGCGCTATCGGCGATCGAGAGCGGCGTCTTCTCCCCCGACGATCCCGGCCGCTACCGCGACCTGGTCGCCGGGCTGCGCAGCCACGACTGGTTCATGGTGTCCACGGATTTCGACGCCTATGCCGACGCGCAGCGGCAGGTCGACCGGCGCTGGCAGGACCAGCCCGGCTGGCGCGCCGCCGCCGCCCGCAACATCGCGCGGGTCGGCTGGTTCTCCTCCGACCGGACGATATCGGACTATGCCCGCGACATCTGGGGCGTGATGTGACCCCGCCGGCGGGCGCGATCGAGGCCCTGCTCGAGGGGCGCCACGCCGATCCCTTTTCGCTGCTCGGCGTCTTCCCCGGCCCGGGCGGCAGCTTCGCGCGGGCGCTGATCCCCGGCGCCGAGTTTGTCGAGGCGTTCGGGCTCGGCGGCGAGCGGCTGGGCGTGCTCGAACAGGTCGCCGCCGACCTGTTCGAGGGGCCGGTCGCCGGCCCGCCCCAGCCGGTCCGCTACCTCGCCGGCGCGCGCGGCGGCACCTGGCACGTCGTCGACCCCTACACCTTCGGCCCCGTCCTGGGCGCCACCGACGACCATCTGATGGGCGAGGGCACCCACCTGCGCCTCCACGACAAGCTCGGCGCGCACCTGATCGATCACGAGGGCGCGTCGGGGATGCACTTCGCGGTGTGGGCGCCCGATGCCTCGCGGGTGGCGGTCACCGGCGGGTTCAACGGCTGGAGCACGGGCCGCCACGTCATGCGTCGCCGCGGCGACACCGGCGTGTGGGAGATGTTCCTGCCCGAGGTCGGCGCCGGTGAGGCGTACAAGTTCCACATCGTCGGCCGCGACGGCGCGGTGCAGCCGCTGAAGGCCGATCCCTTCGCCTTCGCCGCAGAGCTGCGCCCGCGCACCGCCTCGCTCACCACCGCGCCGCCCCGCCACGCATGGAACGACGCCGACCACATCGCGCACTGGGCGTCGGTCGATCCGCGCCGGGTGCCGATCTCGATCTACGAGGTCCATGCCGGATCGTGGGAGCGCGACGGGAACGACTGGTTCCTGAGCTGGGACGCGCTCGCCGACCGGCTGATCCCCTACGTCGTCGACCTGGGCTTCACCCATATCGAGTTCATGCCGGTCAGCGAGCATCCCTACGATCCGAGCTGGGGCTACCAGACCACCGGCCTCTACGCGCCCTCGGCCCGCTTCGGCGACCATGAAGGCTTCGCCCGCTTCGTGGACGGCGCCCACCAGGCGGGCTTGGGCGTCCTGCTCGACTGGGTGCCGGCGCACTTCCCCACCGACGCGCACGGCCTCGCCCGCTTCGACGGCACCGCGCTCTACGAGCATGAGGACCCGCGGCTCGGCTTCCACCCCGACTGGAACACCGCGATCTACAATTTCGGGCGGCGCGAGGTGGCGAGCTACCTGGTCAACAACGCGCTGTTCTGGCCGGAGCGCTACCATGTCGACGGGCTGCGCGTCGACGCGGTCGCCTCCATGCTCTACCGCGACTACTCACGCCAAGCGGGCGAGTGGATCCCCAACGAGCATGGCGGGCGCGAGAACCTCGAAGCCGTCAAGTTCCTCCAGGACATGAACAAGGCGGTCTACGGCACCCGCCCCGGCGTCATCACCGTTGCCGAGGAATCGACCAGCTGGCCCGGCGTGTCGAGCCCCGTGCATGAGGGCGGATTGGGGTTCGGGTTCAAGTGGAACATGGGCTGGATGCACGACACGCTCCAGTATTTCAGCAAGGAGCCCGTCCACCGCCGCTACCATCACAACGAGCTGACCTTCGGCCTCCACTACGCCTTCAGCGAGAACTTCGTGCTGCCGCTCAGCCATGACGAGGTCGTCCACGGCAAGGGCTCCCTCCTGACCAAGATGGCGGGCGACGACTGGCAGCAGTTCGCCAACCTGCGCAGCCTTTACGCCCTCATGTGGGGCTATCCCGGCAAGAAGCTGCTGTTCATGGGGCAGGAGTTCGCCCAGCGCCGCGAATGGTCGGAGGCGCGCGCGCTCGACTGGGACCTGCGCCGCCACGCCAGCCACGAGGGCGTCCGAAAGCTCGTCCGCGACCTCAACCGGCTCTACCGCGAGACGCCCGCGCTCCATGCCCGCGACTGCGAGCGCGACGGGTTCGAATGGCTGGTCGCCGACGACGCCGCCAACTCGGTGTTCGCCTGGCTCCGCCGCGCGCCCGGCGCGAACCCGGTCGCGGTGATCGCCAATCTCACCCCCGTCGCGCGCGCGCCCTACCGCGTGCCGCTGCCCCATGACGGCCGCTGGCGGGAGATCATCAACTCCGACGCGCACGATTACTGGGGCTCGGGCCTCGGCAACTTGGGCGGGGTGGAGGCGAAGGGCGGCGGCGCCTGGGTCACCCTGCCCCCGCTCGGCGTCGTCATGCTGGAACATGACGGTTAGGTCGCCCTCACCCTTCGGCGCTACGCGCCTCTTCCCTCTCCCATCGGGAGAGGGAGGGAGCGGCGAAGCCGCGGAAGGGTGAGGGTGACGAGACGAAAACAGGAGGGAGAGGATCGATGGAACACCGCAAAGGCCAGCCCCTAGCCCGCGACGCGATGGCCTACGTCCTGGCGGGTGGCCGCGGCAGCCGTCTCTACGAAATGACCGACGTGCGCGCCAAGCCCGCGGTGTATTTCGGCGGCAAGTCCCGGATCATCGACTTCGCGCTGTCGAACGCGATCAACTCCGGCATCCGCCGCATCGGCGTCGCGACCCAGTACAAGGCGCATTCCCTCATCCGCCATCTCCAGCGCGGCTGGAACTTCCTGCGCCCCGAGCGCAACGAGAGCTTCGACATCCTCCCCGCTTCCCAGCGCGTGTCGGAGCATCAGTGGTACGAGGGCACCGCCGACGCCGTCTTCCAGAACATCGACATCATCGAGGATTACGCGCCCGAGTTCATGGTCATCCTGGCGGGCGACCACATCTACAAGATGGACTACGAGATCATGCTCCAGCAGCACTGCGACAGCGGTGCGGACGTGACCGTCGCGTGCATGGAGGTGCCCCGCATGGAGGCGACCGGGTTCGGCGTGATGCACGTCGACGAGACCGACCGCATCGTCGATTTCGTCGAGAAGCCCAAGGATCCGCCCGCCATCCCGGGCAGCCCCGACGTCGCGCTGGCGAGCCTCGGCATCTACGTCTTCAGCACCAGGTTCTTGATCGAGGAGCTGCGCCGCGACGCCGCGACCGCGGGCTCGTCGCGCGATTTCGGCAAGGACATCATCCCCTACCTGGTCGAGCACGGCAAGGCGCAGGCGCACCGCTTCTCGGCGAGCTGCGTGCGCTCGGCGGACGAGCCCGGCGCCTATTGGCGCGACGTCGGTACGGTCGACGCCTATTGGGAGGCGAACGTCGACCTCACCGACGTCGTCCCCGAGCTCGACCTGTACGACCAGAGCTGGCCGTTATGGACCTATTCGGAGATCACCCCGCCCGCCAAGTTCGTCCACGACGTCGACGGCCGCCGCGGCTCCGCGGTCGCGTCGCTGGTGTCGGGCAACTGCATCGTCTCGGGCTCGTCGATCCACCGGTCGCTGCTGTCGACCGGGGTGCGCACCCACAGCTTCGCGATGCTGGATGAGGCGGTGGTCCTTCCCTACTGCCACATCGGCCGCGGCGCGCGGCTGCGCAAGGTCGTCCTCGACCGCGGCGTCGTCATCCCCGACGGGCTGGTGGTCGGCGACGATCCGGAGCTGGACGCCCGCCGCTTCCGCCGCACCGACCGGGGCGTCGTGCTCATCACCCAGCCGATGATCGACCGGCTCGGATGACGGGCGACGCCTCTATCCCCTCTCCCCTTGGGAGAGGGGCAAGCCGCGAAGCGGCGCGGGGTGGGGGTGAGTGCGCAGTACCCAGTCATCCTCACCCTTCCGCCGCTTCCGGCGGCTCCCTCCCTCTCCCGAGGGGAGAGGGAGCGTGAAGATCCTCTCCGTCGCCTCCGAAGCCTTCCCGCTGGTCAAGACCGGGGGCCTCGCCGACGTGGTCGGTGCGCTCCCCGACGCGCTCGCTCCCCATGGGGTCGCGACCACCACTCTCCTCCCGGGCTATCCGGCGCTCGGCCCTCATGTGAAGGGCGCGCGCACCGTCCACCGCTGGCCCGACCTGCTCGGCGTCGAGGCTCGCCTGCTCAAGGCCGGCATCGGCGACCATCCACTCCTGGTCCTCGACGCGCCGCAGCTGTTCGCGCGCGAAGGGCCGATCTACACCGACCGCGGCGGCAAGGACTGGCCCGACAACTGGCGCCGCTTCGCCGCGCTCGGCCGTGCCGCCGCCGACCTCGCCAGCGGGACGGTGCCGGGCCACGGCTTTGACCTCCTCCACGCCCATGACTGGCAGGCGGCGATGGCGCCCGCCTATCTCCGCTTCGCTCCCGGCCCGGGTCCGGTCGCGCGCACGGTCGTCACCGTCCACAACCTCGCCTTCCAAGGCTCGTTCGACGCGTCGGTCTTCCGCGAGCTCGCCCTGCCGGACGCCGCCTTCGCGCTCGACGGCGTCGAGTTCTACGGCGGCGTCGGCTTCCTCAAGGCCGGGCTGGAGGCCGCCGACGCGATCACCACCGTGAGCCCGACCTATGCGGAGGAGATCCGCTCGCCCGAGTTCGGCATGGGGTTGGAGGGGCTGATCCAGGCCCGCGGCGCCCGCGTCCACGGCATCGTCAACGGCATCGATCCCCTGGTCTGGAACCCGGAAGCCGACCCCGCCCTGCCCTCGCCCTACTCGGTCCGCTCGATCCGCCGCCGCACCCCCAACAAGCGCGCGGTGGAGAAGATGTTCGGCCTCGACCAGGATGACGGCCCGCTCTTCACCGTCGTCAGCCGCCTCACCTGGCAGAAGGGCATGGACGTGCTCGGCTGGTGCCTCGACGATCTGGTCGCGCTCGGCGGCCGCCTCGCGCTGCTCGGCGCGGGCGATGCCGGGCTGGAGGCCGCCTTTCGCGACGCCGCCGCGCGCCATCCCGGCCGCATCGGCGTGCGGATCGGTTATGACGAGGGGCTCAGCCACCTCCTCCAGGGCGGTGCCGACGCGATCCTCATCCCCTCGCGGTTCGAGCCGTGCGGCCTCACCCAGCTCTACGGTTTGCGTTACGGCTGCGTCCCCGTCGTCGCCCGCACCGGCGGGCTCGCCGACACGGTGATCGACGCCAACGAAGCGGCGCTCGCCGCCGGGGTCGCGACCGGCATCGTCCATGACGGCGTAAGCTACGAAGGCCTCGTCCGCGCGCTGCGCCGTACCGTGACCCTCTACGCCGACCCCGACCGCTGGTGCCGCCTGCAGAAGAACGGCATGGCGACCGACGTCGGCTGGACCCGCAGCGGCGCCCGCTACGCCGACCTCTACCGCAAGGTGCTCGCCCAATGATCCGTGACGTCGCCTCGACCCCCTATCCCGACCAGAAGCCCGGCACCTCGGGCCTGCGCAAGAAGGTTCGCGTCTTCCAGCAGCCGAATTATGCGGAGAACTTCGTCCAGGCGGTGTTCGACGTCATCGACGGCAAGGACGGCGCGACCCTAGTCATCGGCGGCGACGGCCGCTTCCTCAACCGCGAGGTGATCCAGGTCGCGATCCGCATCGCCGCCGCGAACGGCTTCGCGCGGGTGGTGGTGGGCCGGGGCGGCATCCTCTCCACCCCCGCCGCCTCCAACCTGATCCGTGAGCTCGGCGCGCTCGGCGGGCTGATCCTGTCGGCCAGCCACAATCCCGGCGGGCCGACCGAGGATTTCGGAATCAAGTACAACATGGCCAACGGCGGCCCCGCGCCCGAGAAGGTGACGGAGGCGATCCACGCGCGCACCCTGACGATCGACCGCTGGCGCGCCGTCGACGCCGACGACCTCGACCTCGACGTGATCGGTGAGAGCGACGTCGGCGACATGACGGTCGAGGTGGTCGACCCCGTCGCGTCCTACGCCGCGCTGATGGAGCGGCTGTTCGACTTCGACGCCATCCGCGCCGCGAACCTCACCATGGCGTTCGACGCGATGAGTGCGGTCACCGGTCCCTACGCGACCGAGATCCTCGAACGCCGCCTCGGCTTCGCGCCCGGCACCGTCCGCAACGGCACCCCGCTGCCCGATTTCGGCGGCCACCACCCCGACCCCAATCTGGTTCACGCCGCCGTCCTGTACGAGACGATGATGGCCGACGACGCCCCCGATTTCGGTGCCGCGTCGGACGGCGACGGCGACCGCAATCTCATCATCGGCCGCGGCCGGTTCGTCACCCCGTCGGACAGCCTCGCGATGCTCGCCGCCAACGCCCACCTCGCACCGGGCTATGCGGGGGGCCTCAAGGGCATCGCCCGCTCGATGCCGACCAGCGCCGCCGCCGACCGGGTCGCGGCCAAGCTCGGCATCCCCGCCTTCGAGACGCCGACCGGGTGGAAGTTCTTCGGCAACCTGCTGGATGCCGGGATGGCGACGATCTGCGGCGAGGAGTCCGCGGGCACCGGCTCCGACCATGTCCGCGAAAAGGACGGGCTGTGGGCCGTGCTCCTCTGGCTCAACATCCTCGCCGCCACGGGCAAGAGCGTCGACCGGATCGCCCGCGACCACTGGGCCACCTACGGCCGCAACTATTACGCCCGCCACGACTACGAGGGCGTGGAGAGCGAGCGGGCCGACGCGCTGATGGCCGAACTCCGCGCCGGGCTCGGCGATCTCCCCGGCCGACGCTTCGGCGACCTCACCGTCGAGGCAGCCGACGACTTCGCCTACCAGGACCCGACCGACGGCTCGGTCAGCCGCAACCAGGGCGTCCGCGTCCTGTTCGCCGGCGGCAGCCGGGTCGTCTTCCGCCTGTCGGGCACCGGCACCTCCGGCGCGACCCTGCGCGTCTATCTGGAACGCTACGAGGCCGAGGCGGTCGACGGGGAGACCAACCTGATGCTCGGCGGGATCACCGCCGCGGCGGACGCCATCGCCGGCATCGTCCGCCACACCGGCCGCACCGAGCCGGACGTGGTGACCTGACGCGTCCGTCGAGCTCGCCTCGGCCTCCACCGCGTCGCGCCTCTCGCCGCCGGCTGCTCCCGGCGGGACGTGGATGCCGGGACGAGCGCGGCATGACGAGGTAAGGGAAGCGATGCCTTGCACCCGCTTCACCATCCGGTCCGCCGCCGAAGCCGTCTGGCTCTGCCTGTTCGACGAGGCCGACCGCGAGCATCGCGTCCGCATGGACCGCGACGGCGACATCTGGTCCGCCGCGATGCCGGACCTCGCCCCCGGTCGACGCTACGGCTATCGCGCCGCGGGCGAGTGGGCGCCCGAGCGGGGGCTGTTCTTCGATCCCGCCAAGCTCCTCGTCGATCCCCGTGCGATCGAGCTCGACCGCCCCTTCGCCTACGACCCGCGGCTCTCGATCCACGGGGAGGACACCGCCGACCTCGTCCCGCGCGCGATCCTCCGGCCCGCGGTTCCGGCCGCGGACCCGCCGCCGCCGCTGTTCCGCCCCGGCGGCCTGATCTACGAGGTCAACGTCCGCGGCTTCACCATGCGCCACCCGGACGTGCCGCCCGCGCGGCGCGGCACCGTCGCCGCGCTCGCCCATCCCGCCATCCTCGCGCATTTGCTAAGGCTCGGCGTCGCCGCGGTGGAGCTGATGCCGGTCACCGCGTGGATCGACGAGCGCCACCTGCCGCCGCTCGGCCTGCGCAACGCCTGGGGGTACAACCCGGTGGTGCCGATGGCGCTCGATCCGCGGCTCTGCCCCGGCGGCGTCGCCGAGCTGCGCGACACGGTCGCCGCCCTCCGCGCGGTCGGGATCGGCGTCATCCTCGACCTCGTATTCAACCACACCGGCGAGAGCGACCGTGCCGGCCCCGTGCTGTCGATGCGCGGGCTCGGCGAGGCGCTGTGGTACGCCCGCGCGCCCGACGGCAGCCTCATCAACGACACCGGCTGCGGCAACACGCTGGATTTCGGCCGGGCGGCCGTGCGCGACCTGACGCTCGACACCCTGCGCCACTTCGCCGCGATCGGCGTCGACGGGTTCCGCTTCGATCTCGCTCCCGTGATGGCGCGCTCGCCAGGCTTCGACCGCCAGGCGCCGATCTTCGCGGAGATCGCCGCCGACCCGATCCTCTCCACCCGGGTGATGATCGCCGAGCCGTGGGATATCGGACCCGGCGGCTACCAGCTCGGGCGCTTCCCCGACACCTGGCTCGAATGGAACGACCGCTGGCGCGACGACGTGCGCCGCTTCTGGCGCGGCGACGGCGGGGCGGGCGACCTCGCGACCCGCATCGCCGGTTCCGCCGACGTCTTCGGCGGAGAACGGACGCGGCAGGTCCACTTCGTTGCCGCGCATGACGGCTTCACCCTCGCCGACCTCGTCGCCCATGCGCATCGCCACAACGAGGCCAACGGCGAAAGCAATCGCGACGGCCATGCCGACGAGCCGTCATGGAACAACGGGGTCGAGGGGCCGACCGACGACCCCGCGATCACCGTCGCGCGCGACCGCGAGGTCGCCGCGCTGCTGGTCACGCTGTTCGGCTCGAAGGGCACCCCGCTCCTGACCGCGGGCGACGAGCTCGGGCGCAGCCAGGGGGGCAACAACAACGCCTATGCGCAGGACAACGGGACCGGCTGGCTCGACTGGCAGGCCCGCGACACCGTACGCGAGGCGCTGGTCGCATCGCTGTCGGCACTGCGCGCGCGCGGCGCGTTCGCCGACCCGGCATGGCTGCGCGACGCCGAGTGGCTGGCGCTGGACGGCGCGCCGATGACCGTGGATCGCTGGCACGGCGCCGGGGGCTTCGTGCTCCGTCTGCCGCACGCCCGCGGCGTCACCCGGCTGCGGATCGACCGCGCGGCGCGTACCGCGACGCTGGAGGAGGAAGCGCCCCGCGACCCCGCCTAGCGCTGCATCCGCATCATCTCGTCCATCGGCATGATGTTGTGGTCGAGATGCGCCATGATCCACAGGGACCCGACCAGCACCAGCGCGACGATCAGGACGCCAAAGGCGAGCGCCAGGATGTTGTTGGTGTTGTCCGGCCCAGTGGTGACGTGAAGGAAGAAGACCAGGTGCACGCCCATCTGCGCCACCGCCAGCGCGATCAGCGCCACCGGCACGCCCGGGCCGTAGATCAGCCCCGATCCCGCCGCCCAGAACGAGGCGGCGGTCAGCACCGTCGCCAGGACCAGCCCGATCAGGTAGCCGCGTACCCCGCGCAGGACCGCCTTGGGATCGCCGCCATCCTCGCCCGGCGCGAGATCGTCCTCGGGAACGTGATCGCCCGGAGCCTTCTGACCATGCGCCTTCTGACCATGCGCCTTCTGACCATGCGCCTTCTGACCATGCGCCTTCCGGCCGTGGGCTTGCTGCTCGCTCATGCCGCGGCTCCCGCGCCCAGGAGGTAGACGACGGTGAACAGCGCCACCCAGATGATGTCCAAGGCATGCCAGAACAGCATAGAGCACTGGACCCGTCGTTCGATGTCGGCGCGGAACCCCTTGGCCCAAACCTGCGCCATCATGGTCGTAAGCCAGATCAGCCCCAGCGCGACGTGGAGCCCGTGGCACCCGACCAGCGCGAAGAAGGCGGACAGGAACGCCGACCGGCTCGGCCCCGCGCCCTCGCCGATCAGGTGGGCGAACTCGTACAGCTCCATCGCCAGGAACGCCGCGCCGAGCAGCGCTGTCGCGGCCATGCCGATCTGGAACCAGCGGATGTTGCGCGCCATGGCGGCGACCCCCGCCATCCCGCAGGCGAAGCTGGACAGCAGCAGTGCCGCCGTCTCCCACGCGACCAGCTTCAGCTCGAACAGGTCGGCACCGCGCGGCCCGCCCGCGGTCGCCGACACCAGCACCGCATACCCGGCGAAGAAGGTCGCGAACATGATGAAGTCGGAGAGGAGGAATATCCAGAAGCCGTAGGAGACGACGATCCGCTTGGGCGCGGGGCCGCGCTCGCTGACCGGGACCTCGCCATGGCCGAGCTTGTGGGGGTCGCTCCCCGCCCTTGCGGCGTGCGCGCTCACGCCATCGCCTCGCCGGGCGTGTCGTCGATCTTGAGCAGCCGGGCCTTGGCCTCGCGGCGTTCGCGGTCGCGGCGCTCGACCTCGTCGGCGTGGATCTCGTACTCCGCCTCGTCGCGCCACGCGAAGATCACGAAGGTCGCCCACGCGCCCAGGAAGCCGAGCCCCACCAGCCACCAGATGTGCCAGATCAGGGCGAAGCCCATCAGGCTGGCGAAAAAGGCGGTGACGATGCCGGTCGGCGAGTTGCGGGGCATCTCGATATCGACGTAGTCGGGCCGCTCGGACAGCGTGGCGGTCTCGCGCGCGCGCTCCTTGAGCGACCAATAGGCCTCCTCGTGCTCGACATTGGGCAGCACCGCGAAGTTGAAGATCGGCGGCGGCGAGGTCGTGATCCACTCCAGCGAGCGGCCGTCCCACGGGTCGCCCGTCTCGTCGACGAGGCTCTCGCGGTCACGGATCGAGACGAACAGCTGGATCAGCTGGCACGCGATCCCGCACGCGATCAGCAGCGCGCCGCCCGCCGCGACCAGCAGCCAGGGCTGCCATTCGGGCACGTCGTAATGGTTCAATCGCCGGGTCATGCCCTGGAGCCCGAGGATGTAGAGCGGCATGAAGGCGGCGTAGAAGCCGGTGATCCAGAACCAGAAGCTGGCGCGTCCCCAGCCGTCGTGGAGGCGGAAGCCGAACGCCTTGGGGAACCAGTATTCATACCCGGCGAACGCGCCGAACAGCACCGCCGGGATGACGATGTTGTGGAAGTGCGCGACCAGGAACAGCGAGTTGTGGAGCACGAAGTCGGCGGGCGGCACCGCCAGCAGCACCCCCGTCATGCCGCCGATCACGAACGAGCACATGAACCCGATCGAGTAGAGCATCGGCGTGGTGAAGCGGATGCGACCGCCGTACATGGTGAACAGCCAGTTGAAGACCTTCACCCCCGTCGGCACCGCGATGATCATGGTCGCGACACCGAAGAAGCCGTTGACGTCGGCGCCCGCTCCCATGGTGAAGAAATGGTGGAGCCAGACGATGAAGCTGAGCAGGCAGATGCCCATGGTCGCGAGGATCATCGAGCGGTAGCCGAACAGCGGCTTCCCCGAGAAGGTCGACACCACCTCGCTGAACACCCCGAACACGGGCAGGACCAGGATGTAGACCTCCGGATGCCCCCACGCCCAGATGAGGTTGACGAACATCATCTGGTTGCCGCCCGCCTCGTTGGTGAAGAAATGGAAGTCGAGGTAACGGTCGAGCGTCAGCATGGCGAGCGTCGCGGTCAGGATCGGAAAGGCGGCGACGATGAGGAGGTTGGCGGCGAGCGAGGTCCAGCAGAACATCGGCATCCGGGTGTAGCCCATGCCCGGTGCGCGCATCTTGAGGATGGTGGTGACGAGGTTAACGCCGCTGAGCAGCGTGCCGACCCCCGCGATCTGGAGCGCCCACAGGTAATAGTCGACGCCCACCCCGGGCGAGAAGCGCAACTCGCTAAGCGGCGGATAGACCACCCAGCCGGTCTTGGCGAACTCGCCGATGACGAGGCTGATGTTGACCAGCAGGGCTCCGCTCGCGGTCAGCCAGAAGCTCACCGAGTTGAGCGTCGGAAAGGCGACGTCGCGGATGCCGAGCTGGAGCGGCACCGCGAAGTTCATCAGCCCGACCAGGAACGGCATCGCCACGAAGAAGATCATGATCGTGCCGTGCGCCGAGAACACCTGGTCGTAATGGTGCGGCGGCAGGAAGCCGCCATTGCCCATCGCGATCGCCTGCTGCGCGCGCATCATGATAGCGTCGGAGAAGCCGCGCAGCAGCATGACCAGCGCCAGGATGCAGTACATCACCCCGATCCGCTTGTGGTCGACGCTCGTGATCCACTCGCGCCACAGATAGGGGAAGTGCCCCGCGCGCCACGCCCAGACGATCGCGCTCACGATCGCGGCCCCGACGATCACCGAGGCGACGATCGGGATCGGCTCGCTCCACGGGATCGAGTCCCAGCGCAGCCGGCCGAACACCGGGTGGGTCTCGACGGGGGTGTGGCTCATGGCTGCTGCCTACCGCTCTTCTCGGCCGCGACCAGGATCGTGCCCGCGTCGCGGACCGCCGCATCGAACAGACCGGGCCGGACCGCGCTGAAGGTGACGACGGGCGACGTCGCGCTGGTACGGGCGAGCCTGACATAGGCCGCCGCGTCGAGCGCCGGTCCACCGCTGGCGCGTGCCTGCGCGGCCCAGCCCGCGAACCGTTGCGGCGCGACCGCATCGACCACGAAGTGCATGTCGGCGAACCCCGCCCCCGAATAATGGGCGGAGATGCCGCGGTAACGACCGGGCCGGTCGGCCTGGAGGTTGAGCCGCGTCGCCATCCCCGACATGGCGTAGATCTGGCTGCCGAGGCGCGGCACGAAGAAGCTGTTCATCACCGTGCCCGAAGTGATGCGGAAACTGACCGGCCGCCCGGTCGGAATCACCAGCCGGTTGATCGTGGCGACGCCTTGATCGGGGTAGATGAACACCCACTTCCAATCGAGCGACACCACCTCGACGCGGAGCGGCGGCTGCTTGGACGCCAGCGGACGCGGCGGATCGAGGTCGTGGCTGCCGATCCACGCGATCCCGGCGAGGAAGATCACGATCAGCAGCGGCACCGACCAGACGAGCAGTTCCACCCGTCCCGAATAGGACCAGTCGGGCTTGTACTCGGCGCGCCCGTTGCCGGCGCGGAACCACCAGGCGAAGCCGATCACCGCGACGATGGTCGGCACCACGATGCCGAGCATGATCACCAGCGAGTTGAGCAGGATCGTCCTCTGCCCCTGCCCGACCGGACCGACCGGATCAAGGACGCCGGGGTGGCAGCCGGGGAGCAGCACGAGCGCGAGCAGGACGGCGGCGACGCCGCGCCGCTGGTCCAGCGTCCGGATGAGCTGCGTGGGAAGCCTCACACCCCCGCCCTAGAGGGGCCGGACGCGCTAATCCAACACCTAAATCATCGGAACGGCGGATGGCGAGCGGCCGTTGTCACGCCGAGGAGACGATCATGGACCAGAGCAAGCTCGCCCACGAGGCGGACAAGAGCGACCCCGACCACCCCACCACCGAGACCGACCGGCCCAACCTGTCGACCGAGCACCAGAAGCCCGGCGACGCCCGCCGCCCCAGCGACACGCTGGACCAGGGCCAGCCCGCTGGCGGCGAGACCATCCCGCGCAAGTCGTCGCTGACCTGACGCCCCCGCGGGCGTGGCCGGTACCCCCGCCGCCCCGACCATCAGTCGGGGCGGCGGGCGGTCGCATCTATCGGCAGCGGACGTTGTTGCGGTCGATCTCGCGACCGGCCAGCGCACCGCCCGCCGCACCGAGGACGGTGCCGAGCAGCCCGGAGCCGCCGGGGGCGATGACGTTGCCCAGCACGCCGCCCGTCACGCCGCCGACGATCGCGCCCGTGGTGCCGTCGGGGCGGCGGCAGTAATAGCGGCCGTCCTGCCCACGGTAGAGCCGGTCGTTCGAGGACAGCCGACGCTCGCGGTAGCGGCGGTCGTCGACATAGTAGCGCCCGGCATCATAGCCGCCATAAGCCGGGTCGGCCCGGTCGTAGTCGTACGCCGAATAGCCGCGGTGACGCGGGTCGAAACCGCGGTCGCCGTAAGTCGAGCAGCCGGCGACGAGCGTCGCCGCCGCGACGGCGGCTATGGTTGTACGCATGATCTCTCACTCCTTTTACACAGATGGCAAAGGAGTGATCGGCACCGGCGATGGTTGCTTTCAGGGCCGGCCGAGACGGTCAATCGATGCGGGTCAGCCCGCGGGCGAAGCGGGCGGCGCGACCGGCATAATGGTCGGCGGACAGCCGCAGCCCGGCGCGACCTTCGGGCGGCAGCGTCCGCACCGCCCGCGCCGGACTGCCGACGATCAGGCTGTTCTCGGGGAAGCTCTTGCCCTCCGTGACCAGCGCTCCCGCACCCACCAGGCAGCCGTCGCCGACCGTCGCGCCGTTGAGGATCGTCGCGCCCATGCCGACCAGCACGTCGTTCCCGACCGTGCAGCCGTGCAGGATCGCGTGGTGCCCGACCGTGCATCCCTCGCCCACCGTCAGCGGCGATCCGGGATCGGAATGGAGCATCGCCCCCTCCTGGATGTTGGTCCGCGCACCGACGACGATCGGGGTGTTGTCCGCCCGGATCACCGCGCCGAACCACACGCTGGCCCCGTCCGCCAGGCGCGCGTCGCCGATCACGTCGGCGGACGGCGCGATCCAGACCCCGTCCCCCAGCGTCGGTCGCTGCCCATCGATCTCGTAGAGCGGCATCCCTCAGTTCCCCCTTGAGCATTGTCACAGCCGGTTCGGCATCCCGCGCCGCGCCCGCATCGATCGTCGCTCCTGCGGGACCGCGGATGCGGGAACAAGCCCGGCTTTACAGGAAGGGAGCCGCTACGCCCTGCGCGCCTTGGCCATCCGCCTGAACCGGTGCAGCAGCGGCTCGGTATAGCCGCTCGGCTGCGCCCCCCCCTCGAACACCAGCGCCCGCGCCGCGGTCCAGGCGAGACCATCGGGCGTCAGCGGCCGGTACAGCGGATCGCCCGCGTTCTGCGCGTCGACCTTGGCCGCCATCCGCGTGAAGGCGGCGTCGACCTCCGCCTCGGTCACCACCCCGTGGAGCAACCAGTTGGCGAGCGCCTGCGCGCTGATCCGGAGCGTCGCGCGATCCTCCATCAGGCCCACGTCGTGGATGTCGGGCACCTTGGAACACCCCACCCCCTGGTCGATCCAGCGCACCACATAGCCCAGGATGCCCTGGCAGTTGTTGTCGAGTTCCGCCGCGACCGCCGCCGCCGTCCAGTTGCGCCCCGCCGCCAGCGACGGGGTCAGCAACGCGGCGAGCGGCGCGGTCGCCTCGGCCGAGCGCGCCGCCTGGCGCGCGCGCACGTCGACCTGGTGGTAGTGGACGGCGTGCAGCGTCGCCGCGGTCGGGCTCGGCACCCAGGCGGTGCTCGCCCCCGCCATGGGGTGTGCGGCCTTCTGGGCGAGCATGTCCGCCATCCTGTCGGGTGCGGCCCACATCCCCTTGCCGATCTGCGCCTTGCCGCCCATCCCGCAGGCGAGCGCGACCTGCACGTTCCGGTCCTCATACGCACCGATCCAGGTCGACGCCTTGATCTCGCCCTTGGGGATCACCGGCCCGGCGCGCATCACGGTGTGGATCTCGTCCCCCGTACGGTCGAGGAAGCCGGTGTTGACGAACGCGATCCGGTGCCGGACCGCGCCGATGCATGCCGCCAGGTTGGCCGACGTGCGCCGCTCCTCGTCCATCACGCCGACCTTGATCGTGTGGCGATCGAGCCCAAGCAGATCCTCCACCGCGTCGAACAGCCGGTCGGTGAAGCCGCACTCGTCGGGGCCGTGCATCTTGGGCTTGACGATGTAGATGGCGCCGTGCCGCCCGTTGCGCCCGCGCCCGTGGAGCGCGCACAGGCTGGTGACGATCGCGTCCAGCAGGCCCTCGGGCGCCTCCGACCCGTCTGCCAGCAGCAGTGCCGGTGTGGTCATCAGATGGCCGACGTTGCGCACGAACAGCAGCGCACGGCCCGGCAACACCAGCTCGCCGCCGTCGGGCGCGGCATATCGGCGGTCGGGCGCGAGCGACCGCGTCACCGTCCGCCCGCCCTTCTCGAACGAGTCCGACATGCTGCCGTCCATCAGCCCCAGCCAGTTGGCATAGGCCCCGACCTTGTCGTCGGCGTCGACCGCCGCCACCGAGTCCTCCAGGTCGACGATGGTGGTGATCGCCGATTCCAGGATCACGTCGGCCACGCCCGCGGGGCTGTCCTTCGCCGGCGCGGCGGCGGGATCGATCGCGATCTCGACGTGCAGCCCGTGGTGGCGGAACAACAGCGCCGAGGGTGCCGCCGGATCGCCGCGATAGCCGACGAACATCGCCGGATCGCGCAGCGCAGGACGCACCGCGCCGTCCTCCACCCACCAGCGCCCGACCTCGGCATGATGGCCGCTGGCCAGCGGCACGGCGTCATCGAGGAACTCGAGCGCCCGCGCGATCACCTGGCGTCCGCGATGGCGGTCGTAGCCGGGCAGCACCGCACCGGCCCGCGGCACCGCGTCGGTGCCGTAGAGCGCGTCGAACAGGCTTCCCCATCGCGCATTGGCCGCGTTGAGCGCGAAGCGCGGGTTGAGCACCGGCACCACCAGCTGCGGCCCGGCGATCCGCGCCACCTCGTCGTCGACGTCGGTGGTGGCGACGGCGAACGCCGCCGGCTCGTCGACGAGATAGCCGATGCCTCGCAGGAACGCCTCGTCGACCGGTTCGCCGGCGGCGTAGCGCGCGTCGATCGCCGACTGCAACGCCTCGCGCACCGCCAGCAATCGCCGGTTCTCCGGCACGAACCGCTCGAAGATCGCGGCGGTTCCGGCCCAGAAGCGGTCGGGTACGACCCCCGTTCCCGGCAGCGCCCGCTCCTCGACGAACCGCACCAGCGGCTCGGCGACCTTGAGCCCGGCTCTCTCGATCATCGGCGTCACGCGCATCTCCCTCAGTGTGGCTGGGGAGGCATCCGTCCTGTGCCAAGTCGCGGGGTCGCCCGCAAGGGGATCAATACACCCGCTTCTTCGGCTTGATGTAATCGACGTCGTCGGTCATCGTGTAGTCGTGGACCGGGCGGTAGCCGATCTCGGTCGCGCCGCCGACCCCGCCCCAGCCGGTGAACGTCGTCAGCGTGTGCTTCATCCACTCGGCATCGTTGCGGTCGGGGAAGTCCTCGTTGACGTGGGCGCCGCGGCTCTCCTTGCGGTTGGCCGCCGAGTCCATCGTCACCACCGCCTGCGCCATGAGGTTGTCGAGTTCCAGCGTCTCGACCAGGTCGGTGTTCCAGATCAGCGAGCGGTCGGTGACCCCGATGTCCTGCATCCGGGCGTAGGTCGCCTTGATCTTCTCCTGGCCTTCCCTGAGCGTCGCGTCGTCGCGGAACACCGCGCAGTGCGCCTGCATGGTGCGCTGCATCTCCAGCCGGATCGCCGACGTCGGCGATCCGCCGCCGGCGTTCCTGAACTTGTCCAGGCGGGTCAGCGCCAGCTCCTCCGACCCCTTGGGCAGCGGATTGTGCGGGGTGCCGGGCTTCAGCTGGTCCTTGATGTGCAGCCCCGTCGCGCGTCCGAACACGACGAGGTCGATCAGGCTGTTCGACCCCAGGCGGTTGGCGCCGTGGACCGAGACGCACGCCGCCTCGCCCACCGCGTAGAGGCCGGGCACCACCGCGTCGGGATCACCGGCCCGGTTCTGGACGACCTGGCCGTGATAGTTGGTGGGGATGCCGCCCATGTTGTAGTGGACGGTGGGCGTGACGGGGAGCGGCTGGCGCGTCAGGTCGACGCCCGCAAAGATCTTGCCCGTCTCGGTGATCCCCGGCAGCCGCTCGTGCAGCACCTTGGGATCGATATGGTCGAGGTGGAGGAAGATGTGGTCCTTGTGCGCGCCGACCCCGCGTCCCTCGCGCATCTCCATCGCCATCGAGCGGCTGACCACATCGCGGCTCGCCAGGTCCTTGGCCGACGGGGCGTAGCGCTCCATGAACCGCTCGCCCTCCGAATTGGTGAGGTAGCCGCCCTCGCCCCGCGCGCCCTCGGTGATGAGCACGCCCGCGCCGTAGATGCCGGTCGGGTGGAACTGGACGAACTCCATGTCCTGGAGGCCCAGTCCCGCGCGCAGCACCATCGCGTTGCCGTCGCCGGTGCAGGTGTGGGCGCTCGTCGCGGAAAAATAGCAGCGCCCGTAGCCGCCGGTCGCCAGCACGACCTTGTGGCTGCGGAAGCGGTGGATCGACCCGTCCTCCATGCACAGGGCGATCACGCCGCGGCACACCGGACCGTCGGGGCCGTTCTCCATGATCAGGTCGAGCGCGAAATACTCGACGTAGAAGTCGGCGTCGTACTTCAGGCTCTGCTGGTAGAGCGCGTGGAGCATCGCGTGGCCGGTGCGGTCGGCGGCGGCGCAGGTTCGCTGCACGGGAGGCCCCTCGCCCATGTTCTGCATGTGGCCGCCGAAGGGGCGCTGGTAGATGGTGCCGTCGTCGTTGCGGCTGAAGGGAACGCCCGCGTGCTCCAGCTCGATCACCGCGGCCGGGGCTTCCCGCACCATGTACTCGATCGCGTCCTGGTCGCCGAGCCAGTCGGAGCCCTTGACGGTGTCGTACATGTGCCACGACCAGTGGTCGGGGGAGTTGTTGCCGAGCGACGCCGCGATCCCGCCCTGCGCCGCCACCGTGTGGCTGCGGGTGGGGAAGACCTTGGTGATGCAGGCGGTCTTCAGCCCCGCCTCGGCGATGCCCATGGTGGCGCGCAGGCCCGATCCGCCCGCGCCGACCACCACCGCGTCATAGGTGTGATCGATGATCTTGTAGCTGGTGGCGGTGGTGAGCGGCATTGCCTGTCAGGCTCCGAGCGCGATCTTGGCGATCGAGAAGAGGGCGATGGCGAGGCCCGCCACCGTGTAGAAGTTGAGCAGCACCAGCGCGACAACGCGGCTCTGCCCGTGCTGGTAATCCTCGATCACCACCTGCAGGCCGAGGCGCAGGTGGTAGAAGACCGACACGACCAGCAGCAGGAGCGGGATGGCCCGCCAGCCGCTGGCGAAGGTCGCGGTCGCGGTGGCGTAGTCGTAGGCGGGCATGCGCGCGATCACGATCACGAACCAGAGCATGAGCAGGAGGTTGGAGCCCGCGGTCAGCCGCTGGTTCCACCAATGGTGGGTGCCCTCCTTGGCCGCGCCGAGCCCGCGGACCTCGCGTATCGCGGTGCGCATCACTTCACCACTCCCACGAAGAACCAGTAGACCACGGTGGCGGTGACCCCGAACGCCAGCACCGCCAGCGACGACAGCTTGTTGCGGCGCAGTTCGAACAGCGCGCCCGCGTCGAGGAACAGGTGGCGCACCCCGTTGCCCATGTGGAGGAACAGCGCCAGCGTCAGCCCGATGCCGACCAGGTAGCCGATCGCCCCGCCGAGCAGGTCCGTGAAGAACCACTCGAACCCGCGATAGCTCTCGGGCCCGCCGGCCATCGCGGCCAGCCACCACAGGAGGATCGGCATGCCCACGCACGCCATCGCCACCCCCGTTCCGCGGTGGATGACGGAGACCAGCATGTGCGGGCCCCAGCGGTAGATGCCCAGATGCGGGGAAAGCGGCCGGGTGGGATTGCGCGATGCCAAGGCATGCCTCGTCGGCGGTGAACGGATGGTCACGGCCTATGCGGGCGCGCGCGGGGCGATGCAAGGCCGGGCAGCGCGGCCGCCATCCCTAACCCCGCCTTAACCTATCGCAGGTTAGCGGAAACCAACCGTTCTTTCCCTCCCGGAGCGCCGAACCCGATGACCCCGACCATTCTGCCGGCACCGACCACCATCGCCGCCGCCGTCGACCTACCCGCACGGGTCCGGGCGTTCGACGGCGGCGGCGGCACGCTGGTCGCGGAGGCGGCCGAGCTGTGGAGCATCATCGAGCCCGACGCCGACGAGGTGGTCAACGCCTATTGGGATCACTGGCGGCTCGCCAATGCGCAGGCACCCGAATGGACGCCGCTGGACCGCCGGCGCCGCCTGGAAGTCGGCCGCGCCTATCTGCGCAACCGCTTCACCGACCTCGCCGGACGCGCGTGGGTGGAATCCCTCGAACGCTCGATCGCCTCGGCGTGCCAGGCCGGCATCTCGGTCATGGAGGTGCTCGCCATGTCGTGCGCCAGCGACCGGGCGGCGCTCACCGTGCTGCTCCGGCGGCTGCCCGACGATCAGGCGCGCCGGCAGCGGCTCACCGACGTGCTGATGCGGCTGTTCGGCATGGAGACCGAGTTGGTGGTGGAGCTGTTCTCGGGCTTCAACGCCTTTTCGCAGCGCACCCAGCGCGACCAGCTCGCGACCGAGTTCCGCGACTCGATCGGCGCCACGGTGGAGCTCACCTCCGAGGACAGCACCCGCCTGCGCGAACAAGGCGGCCGCGCCTCGGCGATGGCGCGCGGCATGCTGTCCAAGTCGAGCGAGGTCGCCGCCGCCGCCGAACAGTCCGCGGTCGCGATGCGTGAGGCGGCGCAGACCGCCGCCGGCCTGATCCGCGCGATCGAGGACGCGCGCACCGAGGTGGAGGCCGCCGCCGAGATCGCCACCCGCGCCGCCGGCCAGGCGGGCCAGGCAGTGTGCATGTCGGAGACGCTTTCCGACCATGCCAAGTCGATCGAATCGATCCTGGGGCTGATCCGCGACATCGCCGGCCAGACCAACCTCCTCGCGCTCAACGCCACCATCGAGGCGGCGCGCGCGGGCGACGCGGGTCGCGGCTTCGCGGTGGTCGCGCAGGAGGTGAAGAGCCTCGCCAGCCAGACCGCGCGCGCCACCGACGACATCGCCGCCAAGATCGCCGCGATCCAGTCCGCCACCCGCTCCACGGTGGACACCAACGCCTCCATCAAGGCCACGGTCGCCGAGGTCCAGGAAAGCGCCGACCGCATCCGCTTCGCGATGGAGGCCCAGGCGCAGACGGTGACCGCCATCACCGCCGCCGTCGACGAGACCGCACTCGCCGCCGACTCGATGAGCGACACCATTGCCGCGATCCGCGAGGACACGCAGATGGTCGCGGGCGAGATCGACGGCGTCGGCCGCGGCTTCGGCGACCTCGACCGCCGCTTCGCCGCCTTGCGTGCCAGCACGGGCGAGTTCGTGGCGAAAGTCGCGGCGTAGCGGCACCCGGGCCGCCCGCCGTCGTCGGTCATGAGCGATGGCGCCGGGCCTGCGCCTCCCGGACGCGTGATCGACGTGGCGGCGCCGCGAACAAGGGTCGTGACTCTGCGACTCGCCGTCCGGCCGCATCCGCTTCGCCGCGCGACGGCGGGTGGACCGGCCGAGCGTGAACGATCGCACCACGCAAGAGCGGGGCTACGGCCACGCCGTTTCGCCGGCTGGGGTCGCGGCGCGATGGCGGTATAAGGGCGCATGACCCAGCCCCGCTCCATCGTCATCCTCACCGGCGCCGGCATCTCCGCCGAGAGCGGCATCGCCACCTTCCGCGGGCCGGGCGGGCTGTGGGAGGGGCACCGCGTCGAGGACGTGTGCACGCCCGAGGCGCTGGCGCGCGATCCGGCGTCGGTGCACCGTTTCTACGACGCGCGGCGGGCGGCGCTGGCGACCGTCGAGCCCAATGCGGCGCACCTCGCATTGGCACGGCTCGACGCCGCATGGCCGGGCGCGCTGCTGCTCGTCACCCAGAACGTCGACGACCTGCACGAGCGCGCCGGCAGCCGGCGGCTCCTCCACATGCACGGCGCGCTCCGGTCGGCGCTGTGCGCGCTGTGCGGCATCCGGTCGGCGTCGCCGGACCCGCTGCCGCCCGACACGCCGTGTCCGGACTGCGGCGAGCCCGCCCTGCGCCCCGACATCGTGTTCTTCGGCGAGATGCCCTACCACATGGACGCGATCGAGGCGGCGGTGGCGGGGTGCGACCTGTTCGTGTCGATCGGCACCTCGGGCGCGGTCTATCCGGCGGCGGGGTTGGTCCGGCTCGCCGCCGCCCACGGCGCCGCGACGCTGGAACTCAATCTCGAACCGTCGGCCGGCAGCGACCTGTTCGACGAGACCCGGCTCGGCTTGGCGACTGCGCTGGTATCGGCGTGGGTCGACACGCTGCTCCACCGCCATGGTTGACCGGCGAGCCCACACGCCGAGGGACCCGGAACGCGGCGGGGATCGCCCCGGCTGCACCGTGACGATGCATCCACTCG
>Ga0325400_1000116_pt1 | contig 48248 bp, 32 predicted proteins | sample PopdelMetagenome_2_FD_205662 | JGI IMG/M metagenome (GOLD analysis project Ga0325400, IMG submission 205662) | Populus deltoides microbial communities from Bellville, Georgia, United States - Xylem-PdKOR-R1 | ecosystem: Host-associated > Plants > Phyllosphere > Stem > Wood/Secondary xylem... | reverse complement strand
CTTGGTACATCAAATACTTGATCCTTCATAGTCTTCGGCCGACATCGTTGTTATGAGAGGAACTTGATTTGTTGTCAACATAAGTTAGCATCATGAATACCTGATAAAATTTATAAGTATGGTGTTATGTAAATAAGATGATTAATATGATCATGTTGATAATTTATAAAGATTTTATACTTTACTTATCTCTAATACTATTAGTGGATCCTCTAACCTTGACATTTGTTTTTATCATTGTTTAATCTTCACATTTATTTTACATCTCAAAGTCCTCTTTAAATTATCATCACCATCATCATCATCATCATTGTTGTTGTTGTTGTTGTTTATAATTTATATAGTTCACCTCCCTGTGGTTCGACCTCGGTCTTGCCGGGTTATTTATTACTTTGACACTCCTGCACTTGGGATAAGAGATCAACTCTTTGATCGTGTCAGCTGGTTATGTGTAATGATTAGCTTCGGCTAATGGTATCTGAGATAGATGGCCTGTTGAGTTTGATGAGTAGTTTTATTAGTGGCTTTTAAGATGGATGGTCGGCTATGTTTGAAGGTTAGTTTCGGCTAACGACATTTGTAATGGATAGCCAGGTTCAAAAATTATTATTTAGTTTTGGAAATTAGTGTGTTCATACATGCCAAGTTGTGTATGTACCAAGTATATGAAAGAATTATGATTGTAGCGTTATAAACGGAAAGTAACGATTTTGTTTCCTAATAACTATTTATTCCTTTATCATTAATTGTTTATAATTCTTATAAATATTTGTACTGCAACAGGGACGTCACACCAACGGGGTGCCTAGGAATGTACTTTTATTTAAACTCATAATGACTATTATTAGTTTAGGAATGCAAACTTATGACTATTTACATATAATATGATGAAGACTTGTAATATGCAAATGTGATGTTATGTGTTTGTGTAATAACTATTTTTTATGAAAGGTTGATTGATTTTTTTACATATGGACTGTGCCTCGCTAATGAGTGGAATCGGTTTATCAATTTTTGGAATGATCTTGTGATGAACAAAAAAAAATTACTATTGTTACGACTTTAAAAAAACCAGGTTATTATAATAGGCATTTCTTTTAACATGTGCTTTGGTAGCACATTTAGTGCAGAACCATTATCAACCAATATCTTTCCAATCAGAATGTCTTTACATCGCATTGTGATGTACAGTGGCTTATTATGTTAGAACCTTAAGACCCAGCTCATCTTCAGTGAGGTACATATAATTTGAGGCCTAAATTTTTCCCAGTAGATGCTTCATGGTTTCTTGGTTAATGTCACGTAGGCCTCATTCAGCATCTTTTACAAGGCCTTCCTATGTGGTTCAAAGCTCAGAATCAATGACAGTAATGATATTCTGGCATGAGTTTTCTTAAGCTACTCAACAACATTATATTCGTTATGTTTCATCAACTTTAAGAACTCATTGGTTTCTGTTAGATCAACCATTTCCTTACCTTTGGCTTTCTTTTGTGTCTCAAGCTCTTCTAGGGTGAAACATCTTCCACTGCGAGTTAGGCCCCCGACTTCTACTTGAAAGATAGATGTTGGTTGCATGCTTTAGAAAATGTTCCTATAGTTATAAGGCAAGGCATTGTAATCTCTTTTATGTGCCACTATAGGTTTGGACATGATTAATTTGGGCAACCCATCCCTAGTAGATTGCACCTGGCACACTTCTTTGCTTTTGCTAGATACATCTATTATGGATACCTCTCTATTCATCCTTTTTTCTATTTAAAGAATCCCTCGAATCATCATTTGCATCACCTTGTCGCATAAGCCTTCGCATTGGTTAATCATGTGGCTTTCTTCACCATGATACTTATAAAAATTCATGCTACCTTTTTTGTATCCTGATTTTATCATCATCTCATAAATTCTATCCATTGGCATTTTTAAACTCCATAGGTGCTCCACCTCTAGTGCATTTACCGACCCATTGCCTGAAGCATGATTAGGTAGAGGGTTTGTATTCACGTTTGGAGTTTCTTTGAACATTATCCACCTAGTTTTAATTAGTTGTAGGAGTTTTTTCTTGAAAGCATTGTAAGTATGAATGTTATATCCTGCAATGCCAGCATGGTATTCATATGTGAGGCCTGATTTATACCAGCAAGGGTAAGGTGGTTGCAGAGGTGACACGACCAAAAGATTGATGTCTTCTCCCAAGTGTAGGAGTGTCAAAGTAATAAATAACCCGGTAAGAACGGGATCGAACCACAAAGAGGTTAACTATATAAATTATAAATGATGATGGTGGTGGTGGTGGTGGTGGTGGTGGTGGTGAGTTAAAGAGGACTTTGAGATGTAAGATTAATGTGAAGAGTAAACAATGATAAAAAAAAATTATTAAGGTTAGAGGATCCACTAATGGTATTTCAAATAAGTATAATATAAACTCTTTTTATTACTCAACTAGAAACCACACACAAAGCAGGTTCCAATCGGATGATTTGTCATTAATAGCTCATTATAAATTATTAACATGATTATATTAACTATCTTATTTAAGTAACACCAAGCTTTTAAATATTGTCAAGAATTCATGATGCTAACTTATGTTAACAACAAATCAAGTTCCTTTCATATCACAAGCGTAGGTTATACCATACGGTTGGCTATGAAAGTGCCAAGCATTTGTTGTACCAAGTGTTATACAATACAAATTTAGATTAACCATTTAACAAGCAAGGTATTAAGAATTAATAAGATAAAAATAATAAAACATGTTAATAGCAAGTTGTTTAGGAAAATTCTTGGTTTGGTTATTTCAAGGCTTAGGTTTTTTGGCAAGAAATTGAGAGTTAAAATTAACCATTTAACCAGCATCTATTTTCTAAGTTTAGCCCTCTCTTTGTCTTCTCAATTTCAGTAGTTAAACTCATCAATCAATCCTTTGATTTATGTGATAAGCCTGCATTTAAGATGAATATTTACCATAAATTAAAGGTATCTTATATTATTAGATATGTTATTATAAAATATGCTCTAGTTAAGGAGTTATTGATACTTCAAATGCAAAATGATGATATAAAACCTTGATAAAAATGCACTTTTAAGTACTAATCAAGAGGCACAAGTGGTACTAGAGCTACATGTCTGATGCTCAGTAACTTTTGATACATCTTGTTTAAGGGTAGCAATAACAAGGGTAGTTGTTCTTGGACTTTTTGATAATTTTTATTTAGGAAATTCTTGGTTAGGTTATTTCAAGGCTTAGGTTTTTTGGCAAGAAATGGAGAGTTAAAATTGATGTTGGCAATTTAGGATGAAAAGGACAGAGTGTTATATGTATGTCGTTTAAAAATGAATATATGTATGTCATTTAAAAATGAATGTATGTATATGTATGGATGAAAATGTATATACATTCATATGGGTTATGGATTAACCTATTTAAAGAACTAATCTGTGACTTCTTTGTTAAATGTGGGTAGAATCCATAGTCTGATGGATTTGAAAGGGTTTTTTTCCAAGTCCTTAAATCAATTAAATCTCATACACATTAGAAAGTATCATAAAAGTGGGTGTGAGTTCTTTTCATTTATCAAAGCTAAGTAGTTCATACAAAGAGTTTTTCTATGTTTCTATTCAAATGTCACTCCTCTATTGGCTACATTCTTAATAAAAGCTAAAACTTCACTCAAATACTCCTTGTATTTATGAATATTGTTGCCAATCATGAAAGCTTTCACTCATAACTCATTTGCCTTTCAGGTCACCATATCAATCAACTTTTCGATTTGTTCAATCTTATAGTGGAACAAAGTATTATCTTGAAGCAATGTTCTGTTGCTTACGGATAATGATTTATTGCTCCTATCCAGCATTTGAATTGTCTTCTCTAACTACTGGATATGGTTTCTAGTCCTTTGAGGTTCTTCTTCTTGATATTGAGTTCGACTATCTTTATATTTAGTTATACATTGAAGTTATTGATGTAGTCCTACCACTCCTCGAATTGCCCTTTCATTTTCTTCACCTCTTCTTCTCGAAATTCCAGCTCAAACTAGATTATAGAGACTTGGTCTCTCAAGGAATTTGCTTTACTCAGGTGTTCCCTCATATCTGACTCAACTGCCTTTCTTGCTTCTCTTTCATCATCAACTTGGATCTTGTATTAAGCTCCTAAGCTTCTTTCTTCTTCAATAGTAAGATTAGCCAATATGTTCTTCTCTTTTTCGGCCTCTAGCTTCATTATGTTATGATCCTTCTCTTTTTTCAAAGCAGTTATTGACTCCTTGCAAGCACGTCTTCTACTTTTAAAAGTCTTTTTCAGACTCACCAACTCTTTTTCTAGCATTACGTGCTTATTTACCAAGTCATTATATTTGGTCATTATTTCTTCCAACTATTCTTGGATTCCACACATAATTTCCTCATACTAGAAGTTCTTTCCTTGCACTGAATCTTATATCAATTCAGTTATCTGCTCATCCTTCTCTTTTATTTATTGGTTCATGAAGGTCTTCATCTTTTCTTTTTGCAACAGCTGGTTTCTACTGACTCTTGTAGTTGCTCAGTTCAATCCTCAGCCTATCCAACTCATCTTGCAAATTTTCTTCATTATTTACCCTTTCCATGTTAGGTTCCGTAATGGTGGATGATTCCTCCTTGTCGATTGAATTTTGTCTTTGCATTACCATACCTCCGAGTGTCCTAAATAATTCACCACTCCTTAATATTAAGTAATTAGGGCTGGTTGAAGATTTTTTTTACTTCTCCTCCATGTAGACTAAACAAGCTGCCCCCAATCACATCTGATGGCGTCTAGCTCGACTAAAGAATTAGCTTTTTTGAACAAACCAGTATACTCGGCTAATCCCCAGGTTCTCGGTATTTATTGTATGTCTCCAAACGGCCTAACTACCAGTAAGGGTGAGTAGCTGATATAACCAGTCAAACCAATCATGGGACCCATGCTTTGTCACCACAACTTATAATATAAGATGGATTGCCCACCCAAGGAGTTTTCCGCATGCAATTACTTTGAGGGACTGCTTGGTATTTTTTTCACCCATGTTTTCTCATCTAGGTCGTTCCATTCTTCACTTAAAATAAGCCCAAGTAGTCTTATGTTGAACCCCCAGAAATTATTGAAAACTTCTCTCAATATCTCCAAATGATTGACTATCCACATAAATAACAGAGGAACGCAATGCCAAATCACTCCTTTTCCATTCAGTCTACAATGATTTAAGGACAAGAAAGTTTCAACTAAGATAGCTGAGGTGGGGTTATTCTTTGTCTGTTCATATTCAATAAAGACATTGGCAACTTCAATATTGATGATCTTAGTGGCTTCTAAAGGAAACAAAACTAACTCGAAGATGGCAAAAGCAATTGTCTGGTATATTTCTCTTCACCTAGCTTTCTCTTTTCTCTATTTGTCTTCAGCTTATTCTCAATCAACTTCCATTTAAATTCTCCATTAGATGTCCTATACTAATCAATTTGGTTTAAATATAGTAGTTTTGTGACCTCAGCAGTTGTGTTCTCGATTCTTTGTCTAAAATATACTTTGTGATGGTCATTTAGGGAGTTTTAAATCTGGGCATACTCTTCAATGGTGGGGGTCATGTCAACGTCTACAAAGGTTAAATACCTATAACCTGGATTCTAGAAATGCATTAAAGTCTTAACTACTAAAATTTGAACTGAGATCCTTATCAAGTGGGCAATTCTCTCATACTTTCTCTCAAACAATGTTTCATTCACATACCCTAAGACTGACACAAGCTTCTTTATGTTATCTATGAAGTAATGTACTTTGGTCATGTGTGGTAATTCCCCAACCTCGATCCTTGGGTAATCCCCTTCAACTAATTACATTATCTCGAATCTTTCCCCATACTTAGAAAAAGTCATGGAAGTCAATGGTCTTAGTTTAGAAATCCTTTAGAGTTCAGGATTTTAATCAGGTTTGCCTTGATGCAAAATGAATTATTAAGGAGTTTAAACTCTAAAGGCAGGTTTAGGCAATTACATGAAGGGAAAGCTTACTATCTGGTCTAAAAAATGATTTATGATATACCTAGTGACCACCTTCTATAAAGGTAGTATAAGGGTTTACAAGGAATGGTTAGGGCATAGTGTGACCGCCATTACCGAGTAAACACCTAGTTCATAGTTGAATGTTTCACAAATCTAAACCCCAACTGAAAGTTATGAGGCAGACCGCTACACTCCATCTAACCTAGAGTTTGGTTTAATCAAGATGCATGAAGGCATTATTTTATACTCGATGTACTTATGCATGAGCATTGAATAAAAAATGCATGGTAAAGTAATAAAAGAAAAATATGCTAAAATTAAATAGACTAAAATAAATAGGCAAAAAATCAAACAAGCAAAGCTTAGTTCAACTAGGAAAGGTGTCCCTAGTGGAGTCATCATCTTGTTGTGACGTGCTTGAATATATCAAGCAAATTCCCAAGTATGCCAAATTCCCAAAGATTTTAGAGGTTTTCAACAAAGTAGAACTCAACATTCATTTGTTTGATGCTATCAAGCAAATTCTCAAATATGCCAAATTATTGGAGTTGTGTACTACCAAGAGAGCTTTCAAACTGAAAGATCATGAAATGGTAAGTATTGATGAAGTTGTATCTGCTATTGTTTAAAAGAATATGCCTTTGAAGCAAAAGGACCCAGGTGTGTTTACTATCCTATGTGTTATTGGTAATGCTAGTTTTAAAAGGGCTTTATGAGATTTAGGTGCATTCATTAGTGTTATGCCTAAACATGTTTATGATTCTCTTAGTCTGGAGCCTTTGAATAAACTAGTATTGTAATACAACTTGTGGATCATAGTTTTGTTTATCCATTTGGTGTGATAGAAGATGTCCTAGTCAAGATTGATAGTTTGGTTATTCCATGCGACTTTTATATTCTTGATATGGAATATGACTCTTGTGATTCATCAAACAACACTTCTATATTTTTTAGGAGACCATTCTTGAAAACTACCTATACAAAGATTGATTGTGGTAAGGATACTTTGTCTATGGAGGTAAGAGATGAAAAAATTGAATTTAATTCTCATGATGCAATGAAATATCCTTACAGCAATGTTTATTCTATCATATGCTATAACTAGGTTGATAAGTGTGTGTAGCAAGTTTTTGATTATGACTATGAGAACGGATTAAGCGTGCCTTTGAGTTATGGCTATGATTTTATCGAGATAAAAGAGATAGAGAGGCATATATGTGTTCCCCAAAACGTGCACCAATCAACATTGGCTTTGCAAACTGTCCTCCATGATGCAAAGGTCATTTACCCCATCACGAACAGTAAATGGGTGGCGCCTATTTTTTTGGTACCTAAAAAGACTAGAATCACATTAGAAGAGATACATAATGATGCTTATGAGAATGCAAGGATTTGTAAAGAAAAGACTAAGATTTTTCATGACCGAATGATTACAAGAAAGAGTTTAATGTTGGAGATAAAGTCCTTTATCATTCGCGTTTGAAACTTTTTTCTGGAAAGTTATGCTCTTGTTGGATTGGAACCTTTGTTGTCTCTAATGTTTTTCCTTATAGTTCAGTTGAAATTACAATTTTAGAAACAAACAAAGTGCTCAAGGTCAATGGGCATCACTTGAAACCTTTCTATAAAGGTTGGACAACACAACTCACCACTTTTGTGAAGTTAGATGGACCAATCTATGAAGAATGAGCATGCCACTTGTCGAGCCAATGACATAAAACAAAAGTGCTTACTAGGAGGCAACCCAGCACAAAAAGAAAAAAAAAATCAGATTTGCTTTCTTTTTTCTTTATCTTTTATTTTTCGCATTTTACTTTATTTTTATCATTATCTTATATTCCTTTTCTTTTATTTCAACATTGAGGACAATGTTGTGTTTAAAGTGTGGGGTATTAAGAGAATTTTGGTTTTCTTTGTTATTTTTCAAAAACAAAATCTATGTTTGATCTTTTTGAACTCCTATTGGTTTATGAAAATATGAGTATTATGTATGAGAATTAATTGAGATGGATGAAGATATAAATTGAATGAGTGAGTGTGTATGCAAGTTCTAATGTTTAATTGGTTTAGGGATTGACTTTATAGTGTTATATACCAATGCAAGCTTTTGAGCTTTCAACATTATATTCTTTGATTGTGCATTCTTTCAGTGATATATATCTCTAGAACTTGCTTCATATCTTATTGAGATTACATTCACATTACATATATACATGAAGATGATAAAGGCATTAGGAATTTTAACCACTTGAGCCAAAAAGCCAACCTAAAGCATATTATCCTTAGTGAGCCCCTTTTAAGCTTGTTTATCTTTTCTTTGTTTTACCCATGTGTAAACCTTAACTTCTTATATGTTTTTCTTTTCCCTGGCCAAGGATTAGTAGAGCATATACGTGTGATATCTCATAAAATTATAGTTGGAAGTTATGTGAAAAGAAAGAAGAAGTGATGCTTAATGAAAAGATGAGCAAAGTTGCTAAAGGTGAAAAACCAAAAAGAAAAAAGAAAAAAAAAGTGTTCCTTTATGTTCTTAAGATTTTATGTTGAAAGAGCTTGAAATCAAAAGAAGTTAAGCATTGGTGATTAAAGATAGAAACTTTATGTGCTTTGATGGAATATTTTATTTGAAATATCATTTTTCATAATGCTCTACTTTTTTTGGTTTGAACCTTTTCTTTTGCTCTCTTTTACCTTACCTTAACCTTAGCCCCATTACAACCATAAAATAAAACATTTTGATTCATGCATTGCTTGTAATATGTTAGTAATGGAGATGAGATTGAAGAACAAGCTTATGGTAGAACATATTCATTAATTGAATTTGAGAGATTTAAACACATAAGCCCAAAACACGTGAGTATTGGAGTGTATATCAATGAGAGGACCTATCACTTTGGCATGGCATGGATTTTGTTTAAATCTCGATGATTAATTGAGTTTTGAAGTTTGCATATAAATAAATTCATGAAAATTTATACTATTTATCCTTCTTGAATGTATTCATGTTTATAATACATATATTCTTGGATATTGATGGGAGATTAGTCATAGTGATTTAATTTAATTTAATTTCAATTTGATTTTACCTATCCTTTCTCGAGGATGAGCAAGAGCTAGGTGTAGGGGTATTTGATACAATCATAGTATTCGATAGTTTCACCCACATTTAACTAGTGTTGTGCCTATGTTTTATATATAAAATTTCTTGATATTCTTTGTTTTATGTTTTGATGGCACTTTTGGATGAAAGATGCAAAAGGGAGTAAATTGGAGGTAATTGGCAGATTTGACCTTCAGTTGATGTTTTGTGCAGAGCGTGAGCTCTAGAGGTTGAAATGAAGTAATTCCAGTTGAATTAAAAAGCTAACATCCATACCTTTCTGAAAATCAAAGGCAAGAAAATAAAATATGGAAGAGCATGGAAATTGCAGCCTTCAAAGTAATCTCGCAATCTACCAATATTGACCTTCGACCATTTCAACTTGAATATCTAGAGCTGCATAAGTCCAAGTGATGCAAACTTAATTTTGTTGGATTCCTGATGCAAAGACCTATCAACGATTCAAATTTCAGTAAAAACAATGTCATATGAGGGAGATATGATTTTGCAAAGATGACAACTGAATTCTGCCAGCAAACAGGTTTCGTGAAGAAACGAGTCCAAATTACGTTCCGAAGCATCTAAACTGATATCCAAGTTTTTATTTCAGCAATTTAGCTCCTCTAAGTCAAAGCTTGAAGATTTCACGCAAGGCTATTTCTTCTTTTTTAGGAAAATAGTTATTGAAGTGCTTGAATGTAAATTGTCTACTTAAGGAAGGACTATTTTGTAAAATAAAGACTAGGGTTTCCTATGATATAAAAAGAATGAGAGAAGAGAAGGGGGGCAACCATCCAAGAAGAGAAGGGGGGCACCCATCCAAGAAGAGAAAAAACCTCACTTCCTCTAAGAAACTTGAAATCATGCATTCCTCCTTCTTTTTCGTTAGTTGTTCAACAAACATGCAAGGCTAAACTCTTTTACTTGGTTGCAAGGACACGAAAACCTTCAGATTTCAAGAACTGTGAGATTTATTTTACCTTTTCTTTTTAGTTTATATGATGAATATGTTTGTTCTCCTATGCTTTTTTATATATGATTGTTTATTTTAATTGCTAAAGCGGACTCTAAGTTATTATTGTAGACAATCTATTGCTAAGTTTAGTATCAAAACCGAAGTTGTGATATATGAACTTGTGAAGCAACTGGGTTTAATAATTGTGGTGAATCTACGTTATTAATCTTAGGGAGAACATTCAATCAAATCAAACATAGACTGCGGACAATTCTGTTTTCTTGATTAATCAACTTATCTAGTTCTTAAGGCTGCCATTGAATTAAATTACTAGTGCAGACACTATGGTTGTTTGATGGTTAGAGTTAGTAGTTATACGGCGGAGCCGTTAAGTAATCAATGTTAAGAAGAGATAAATATTCAGAATATAAATTGATGTCTCGTTTCCATGATCAGTTTTGATTTCTGTAGGTGGACATTTACTTGTAACCAAGGTTTGTTCTTTTGATAATTTTTTGATTTTATTTAATTTTGCTTGATAGTTTTCTGTTTTCTTTTGCTTTAGCCTAGATAACGTCCAAATCCCCCCAAATTGCATATCACTAGCATAAAAATCTGATTTGAACCTTCCTCGTGGGATCGACCCCTTGCTTGCTCTATATTATCTTATGTGTTGTGTTTTAAGCTAGGGTAATTAATTTGTGCGACCGCGACATCGCAACAGTGATTAAATCAAATTGGCCTATTAAAAATCTAATTAAGTCTCTAAACTTAATTTTTATGCAAATTCATCCAATAATCATGTAATTTGACCTTAAATATGCATTGTCTCTTTAGTCTTTGGTACAATGGGGTATGATTAGGCTCATAATTCCATTCAAAATTGTAGCTTGATCTTTCTATATATCTGAAACCTTCATCATCCTGTTTTTGCCAAGTTGTCAATCTTTTTGTTATTATTGCTTTTTTTTTTTTTGGAAAGGAAAATGTAAATTTAGGGGAAGAACTCAGGAATGGGTTACGATAGCTTGTATAGTCCTTTACTAGTACTTAAGGAACCTTATATTGATATATTTATGGATGTTTTTAGGTTTGCCTATGTAAAAAAAGGATAGGGATTCTATTTTTGTGGTTGTAAATAGTTTTTTAATATGAAATATTTTATATCTTATCATAAAATTGATGATATAACTAACATAAAGGACTAATTCTTTAGAGAGATAGTTCAGCTTCATGGGGGTTCGTTCATATAAGCATTGTTTTTAATAGTGATATTAAATTTATTAGCTACTTTTAGAAGATTTTGTGGGGTAAGTTATGAACAAAATTGTTATTTTCTACTACTTGTCATCTACAAACAGATGATCAAACTGAAGTAGTTAATAGGACTTTTAACTATATTGTTAAGAACTATCACTCAAAATAATTTGAAGAATTTGAAAGATTGCTTGTTGTTTGTTGAATTTGCATATAATGGAAGTGTGTATTCTACAACTGATTATTCATCTTTTGAAATTGTTTATAGCTTTAATCCTTTAATTCCTTTGTATTTAATTCCTTTACTTGTTGATAAAAGAGTTGGTCTTGATGACAATAGAAAAGAATAGGTAGTGAATGCTCTACATGAGAGTGTATAATGAAAAATATAGAAAAAGAATTGGCAATATTCATTCAAAGCTAATAAGGGCATAAAAAGAGTTATATTTGAACTTGGTGATTGGTTTTGGGTGCATATATGTAAGGAGAGGTTTTCTAAATGTAGGATATCTCAGTTGATGTCAAGAGAAGATGGTTCATTCCAATCCTTAAAAGAATTAATAACAATGGCTACAAAGTGGATTTAATGCTGCTTTTAATGTTTCTGATCTCTTTTTGTTTAATATAGGTAAAGATTCGAGATATAGTTCTTTTAAGGAGATAGGAGATTCCAAGGGATCCATTAGAAGTGATAACTAGACCAATTACATAATCAAGGGCGAAGAAACTCAATGATGCATTCAAATGGCCTATTCAAAGTATTTGGAACAAAGTGAATTTCAAAAAGGCTACAACAAGTGATGATAAGGCCTTAATCAACTTAATGTATGTGCAAGACAGGCTTAATCCATCTACAACATGGGCCTAATTATTTTGTAATCAAGCTTATTGAGAAATGTTTCCTTATCATTCAATGACATTAAAGGTGGTTTTGGGATTTTTTTTTTTAATGCATGGTTTTATCCTAATAAGCATAATTTTTATCTAACTATTTGATCGAACTAAAATTTTACCAAATGTTTTCATAGGTCTTGTTTTATATTGGGTTGAAGCTATTGTGCGAGATTTGCATTAGTTTCCTAGTTGATTTAAGATTGTTTTTCCTATTTTATTTAGAACTCTTTTATTATTTTTTATAGACATGTTTAGGAATTTTTTTTACCTATTATAAATAAAGTTATTTAGCTTGTATTTAGGTTTTTTTTATATATATGGACTTTGATTTCAAAATAATATATTATGATGTGAGAGAAAATTCTCTAATTTTGGTTCTTTATTGAACTACTATGATTTATCGAAGATTAACTAAGTTTCATAGTGTCTTTCATACTACTTGTTCACATCTTTGTATAGGTGTTGGGTATGGGTTTGGTTTCTATAATCATAGTGTCTCGATACAGGTTATCGTTGTGTCAAAGTCAATCACAAGTCTTAATTTAGCTTTATTAGGAATGGTTGATATGACTGTGGTTTTCTGGATCTTTATATATATAGGGTATGCATTAGTAGAAGCTCAAGCTTACCACTTAGGGATTGGAGTAGGTAGTTAGTTTCTAACCACTATAAAATTCGTGTGCATCTATCTTTCCTATCTCTTTATTTTTTACACTTATTTTATCATGATTGTCATGTTAGTTGTGTGATTGAATAAGTTGCTTCCATGAGAGTGTGTGAGTTAGAACTTTGTGACCAAAGACTTATGTAGTGGGTGTTATTATGTTCTTATGATTGTTAGACCTAAAACTAAGTTATTAGGATTAGTTTTAGAACCCCTAATTCACCCTTTTTTCCCGTCTTATAAGCTTTAGTTTTCAAGGAACTTTGTTGCATATTCTAACTCTTTTATTTCAAAACATTATGTTTTAAATACATTTTTCTTTACCTTAGCCGGGTATAAAAACAATGTCCCTCCTAGTACAAGGGATTACCTTGTTTAGATACAACTCATCACCTTTACATATGTATAAAAAACACCTTTAAGGCTTGATTGCCAATCATATGATCACTTTGCTCAAATACAAACAAGTTTTACCTTATCTAGGTACTCTCACATGAACACAAAGGAACACTCCACATTGATATAAAAGAAATTTTATATCTAAAGATACAAAATGCATTATTTAAGCATCATCTTTTCCTGAGATCATTTCACACCTAAGCATGAGGAGGGCCAGGGAACACTGATGTGGGAAGAGTATTCCTCCCAGCCAAAGCAGATGGCCATTCACTTATCATAGAGAAAATTCTAATTTATAAAATTCACCTACATGATACAATAAGAATAGCTAAAATGTATGGGAAAAATATTGTTTCCTATGCCACTGTTCACTCTCTCACAATTCATTGTGGATTGTTACAGTTGATTTTTTTTCAATTTGGTCATCAAAGTTTTTTTCTCCTCAATTCAATTCTTTTGTGGTTAAATTAATGGTCAATTGGCTCTAATTTGTTTAACAAGGATAAGATTAATACATGGAGGATCCAAGTAAAAAGGAGTGGAAAACTTGGTGGCACCTTCAAAGTTTGCGTGAAAAGTCCATTTTGGTCATTATACTTTCTATTTTTATTGTTTTGACCATTTTGGTTTTTGGAATTTTAATTTTGATCCAGAACTTCATTTTCTTTATTTTTTTAGTCCTTGATTTGAGAGATGAGAAAAAAAAAAAGTCACTGGATTATGTGGTAGAGAGAGAAAGTATTGATTGACACCAATTTAGACTATGAAAAGGTCGATCTTGGTGTCAAATTCGTTATAAGGAGTCTCACCTTGGTATTCTTTGTCCTTTCCATCGTCTAAAATGGTAAATCTAAGTTTGGAAAATTTTGTTTTTATTTTAGGTTGATTTTGGGTTTTTGAGTTGTTATTTTATTTATAAATATGTTGATAAGTTTATCAAAATATATTATTTTCTAGGTATTTCAGATAAAAAAACTAGTTGAAAATTAAGTTTTTTTAGCAAAAACAAACCATTGGCCTGAATTTTTAATGACATTCTAGTCATCTAAAATTGAGAAAGTAGGCAACGAATCACCTGTTTTTTTTATAAAAACAATAAGGGAAAAATGATAGGTCATTTGCCCCTTAATAAAAATAAAATAACTCAGTCGAGGCGCACGAGCCTAGGCTAAAAGGCCCACACCTCTAGGCCTATTTTTTTGCGTCAATTTTTTGTCCCTTCCATTTTTATCCTTTGGTGTTGGGTTTTAATTAAAAATTTTATTGACTATTTTTTTAGTTTTTTCAAAATTTTATGATGTTTTTAATAAAATATAATTTGATTTTTACTTAATTTAATAATACGCTTTCAAAGATTTGTTTTCTAATTTTAGGAAACATTCTCTCTATGCAGCTTTACTTAATTTTTTTTCTCTTTAATTCTATTAAAATGTTTTCTTGTTTGTTTTTATTATTATTTTATTAAATAAAATATTGGTTCCAATAAACATTGTTATTAAATACAAATGAGTCTATGGTCTATATTTCAAGATCAAATATCTACATCCACGTATATCTCTCAACTTTTTAGTTTATTTTTTGGTTAAATATTGTTTAGTTTTTACTGGGTTTTCACAAACAAGATATTATTTTTTTATAATATGTACAACCTTACATAATATTTTTTTTTAATTTTATTCAATCAATTTCATGTTTCTATTATTATTTGATTAAATTAAAAAAATTAATTCTAATAAAAAAAGTTATTAAACACAACCGGATAAATGACTCGAATTGCGAGATCGAATATTCTAAACTACTTCAATCTCTTAAATTTTTTAATTTAATATTTGTTTATTGTTAATATTTTTTATATTTATTGACACAAATTAATCTCAATTTACTTAATTTTATATATATATTAATACGTGATAGTGGGTGCATGTGCTTGAGCATGTGGTTAAGGATGTGACAAGGGAGTTGTCTTTATTAGCAATATATCGGATAGATTTCAGTATTTGGCACGTCAGATTGAGAGTGTTGATGCAAAATCCAAAAGGTGGCGCGTGGCTTGGAGAAGAAGACCTTTTGGCTTGGAGATGTCATGGTCTCCGCGAACGTGGCGTTCTTATCCTCAGTGTCAGGCATGCATGCCACCTTCCCACTTGCAAGGGTTCACATAGACTTTTGCCAATAAAACCAAAAAAACCAGCACAGCAGCGGATATAAAAAGAAATTCCTCACCAATTGACATTCCCGACGTCTGCTAATGAGACTTCAGGGTGTTTGAAATTGTTTTTTAAATGTTTTTATATAGTTTTATTTAAATATATCAACATACTTTTTCAAAAATACGTGACCCGTTGGTTACCAAGGGCCATTTTCCCTCCAGCTGTCGAAGTTTTTGTAATCTATCGATAGACACAGGTGTATAATCTGGGGTTCAAATTGGTATTACATGAACCCAGAAAGTTTCAAGTCCGGAATTTCAATTATTATCCTTTTCTTCTTCATCATGGTAACCAGAAACGATAGCCATAAATTTCAAGCCGAAGAAAGGATATTAAAATTCAAAATAGGGATTCTGGGACCATTTGCCACTGTACAACAACGTATCATAATCCCCTAAGAACTGCGATGCTGGGGGACCGTGCATTGCCACTGAGAAAAAGCTAAAGAGAGCAACATGCCTGTATAAGAACAAACAAAACCTAAAATCATGATGAAATACAGGCAATATCTCTAAGATTCTGATTTGTGGGCTCGTCCAGTGAAGGCAATTTGGATTAGATTTAAGCCTACTTTCCATCGCTAAATGATAGTGGTTCTTTTAAATTCAAAGCATATAATCATGAACCGCCCAGCTTTCCAATCACTGCATGGCGTCTTTTAGTACAAGTTGTAAAGGACGAAGCACATGTTGAATCATATCAAGATGCCGCGCAAATCAACATAGACGATCCATTATAAAGAGTTAAAAGGAAAAAGCTCAACAAGTAGACGCATTATTCCTTTAATCAGTGGCTAACTTTTGTTACCGCCAACCAAAATGGTTAAAAAAAAACACAGGCTTTATAGACAGTTTCTCTAAAAATATTTCAGAGACAATGTAGCCTTCGATATTGGGCATCCATAATTTATGTGTGCGAGTTCAATCGATTCTCCAAGTGTCCGTCCATCCACTACATAAGAGGACAGAGAAATGAAACTCTATGGTAGCTGTCAAGCTTTAACTGAATGAATCAATAAGTTTGCAGCAGCAGTACCTTGAACAACCCTAATGAAACATTTTCTGCCTTTTAATTACATTAAGATTGAAAGTTTGGGTGGAGAGCCATGGCAAAATATGGTGCACGATTGATCGTTCCCATAGATGTTAAAAAGAAGCCATGGGAGCAGAAACTTCCACTTCACAACCGGTGGCACCCAGACATACCACCAGTCGCTGAGGTAAAAATGGGAGAGCTTTCCGGGGTTGAGATGGTGGATTTCAGTGGAGGTGGAATCACGAAGGAATACGCCGCAGAGGACATCAAGAACGCTGATCCCTCTACCGTGAGTTGTAGCTACCTTCCTACTATTTCCGTAGTTTTCAATTTCTCTACTCTACATGTAACCATATCATTTCGTGGTTTCTGTCTAGGAATTGCTTGAAAGGCATTTCATTAAAAAAAAAAAAAAATCTAAGAGCAAACGATGATGCAGATATATAAAGCCTAAGTCCGAACTTCAAAAGTAGTAGTAGTAGGAGTCAGAAATCCAAGACAACAAAGGTACAACTGGGTCTTCAAATTCAAAATTTATTACCATGATCATTATCTTCTGCTAGTTTTCTTATCTTAAATCATTTTGCAGATACAGAATCTGAATCATGTACTCCTACTAATTATACAAGTTAACTCCTCTTCCAACGATGTTATTTGGTTAACCTAATAATTTTACAACAAAAGATCACATTCTCAAGCTCTCTGCATCTCCACTGGTGTATTTATGGCTCCTTCAACCGCAAGACTAGTACTGCCAACAGACTTGAAGAAGCAGCCTTGGGAGCAAAAACTCCCTCCCTATCCACAACCGTTGGTCCCGAAATACCACCGGTTGCAGAGGTTAAAGCTGGAGAGGTCTTTCCAGTAGAGATGGTAGACTGGACCGGAGGTATGATCGATCGAGGATGATGATTCTGCAGTTGATGTAAAAACCATTGACCTATCAACTGTAAGTACGAATATTATTTTTCAGTTTGTTGAAAACAAAACCCTTCCGAACTGGTAGATTTGCTGGTATATGTTCAACACAAACTAATTTCTCATGCAGACATGCAAAAAAATATACGAGGAAGTAGGAGAACAAAGTAGTACCTGGTAGCGAAACATGCGTAGAAGTTTAGGAACTGCTAATAATTAACTTCATCAGAAGAACCTACAAAATTATTTTAATCAAATCACTATGTGAACTAGATCTATTTGAATGATTGTTAACCATGGTTTCTTTGGAAACTGGTTAGGTTCATTATCTCAGTTTCCCAATCAGAGTTTTGGACAAGGATGAGAACCCAGCAAAGCCAGGTGATCTTCTTGCTGTTGAAATATGCAACTTGGGTCCTCTCCCTCGAGATGATTGGGGTTTTGCAGCATATCATTTGACAGAGAAAATGGAGGTGATTCCTTGGCTCTCCCTCGAGATGAATGGGGTTTTGCAGCATATCATTTGACAGAGAAAATGGAGGTGATTCCTTGACTGGCCATTTTCCTTGTGCAACCAAAGCTATTTGGTATAATTTTGAAGGAATATATGCCTATTCGCCTCAAATACCATCAACAAAGGGATAAAGTTTATTTGATAACTGATATAGAGAATACAATGGTGTTTCTCACAGATGTATCTTTTGCTATCATGCTGTCCATGTGAAGGAAGGATTTCTGGAATAGTCGATTCTCCTAATGCTGGTGCGACCTTTGCAGTCCCAATTAACAGCTATCTGTGATCAGGTAGCTAATTCACATCCTATCTCCAGATTAACATACATTCTCAAATAGAATGTATGACGTTCTATTATCTGGTACCCAAGGGAGAACTGAACTGAAGAGCTATGCTATTCCTTACCGTAATCCCAGACACTCTACTGATTGCGAACCCCAGTTGACTGGATAGCTCACCTATTCAAACAATCACAGCATATAAGAGTTTACTTGTAACCTGCATGAACCTTAAATATCTTCACAGCAAACAAGAATCCTCATAATGGAAAAGCAAGGAATAGTAGTTATCAGCAGCGAAGATTTGAAGACAGGAAAATGTCATCACTTTGCGTCCTTTGTGATTGATCTCCTGGGTTTTGAAATGGTGTTGGATGAGTGCACTGTGCAGGATATTCGATCAAGTGAAAGGATAATGTGTTGATATATATAAAAAAAAGTGAAAAAAAAATAAATTTAAGACTTTTTAAAATATTTAAAAATAAAGTAACAAGGGGATGTTAGCTCCTTTGAACCTTTTGCATTAAATCTTATGCTTTAGTAAACATGCCGCTACAAGCATGCTGAACAATAACAGATTGTCACAACGTATATATATCGCACTGAATTTTAGAGTCAAACAAAAATATAATTTATTCGATTATCTCAAACATCAACTAGAAAGAAATTATCTCAAACATCAACTAGAAAGAGCATTAGTTGCCATATAAACTCATTAGAAAGCACAATTGCAGCAACCAGCCCTTCAATTTTGCAAGGGCAAAGGTTCCACCAGAACTTTTAGGCAGAAGAACACAATCTCCCATGTATAAAATATAGTTCAATAACTGACGACAATAGTAAAACACCATTTCCCACAGTTCAAGAAATTTCATGTGTTCACATAAACAGCAATAAGAGTAAATGCCCACGAAAGAGATAACATTTCTAGGAATACGAACGTCAAATGACTGAAACACAGAGTTGTTTGTCTTCAAAAACAGGTTTAGCCCTACGGAAAGGAGAGCGAAGGATGTACGGGTTAGTTCTTGTATGTTTATAAAAATAACCTCAAAACTTTAACAGGTGAAATGTATCCTCCTCCCACAGAATTATTAAAGCTGCTCTAGCGTAGCATCTGTTCAATAATATATTGAGAGTGTCCGATGGTGTGGAAGAGATGGATTTTGAACACCATAAGCCCAGAGCCATAGGTCCAACTCCACACTCAGCACCTGAAAAATAGGAGTCTTCACTGTTAGAACAAATAGAATTCAAACAGCAGAAAATTGAGAATCAGCAAAAGAAAGATGATTTATTTTAGCAAAAAGCCAGTTTTTTCTCTTGGTAGAAGAAAACAAAAACTTCGTATGTTTACTGATCAGAAAAAAATGAATAATTAAAAGGGTTAGATCTACAGAAGCATCATTTCTGAATATATATATATATAATGGCAGAAGCAGTAAACTTGAAGTATAAATTTATTTATTTTTCAAAATTTGCTTGGATTAACTATCAAATATGATAACGTCATGAGATTCTAACACCCAAGATGAAATTGTTAGGAAAGCAGATTGAGAAAATTTGATAAACCATCACTAATGTGCAGGATTTTTTTTCCAAATACCAATAAATGGGTGCTGCCATTCTTCTCCCCTGTATTTTAAAAGAAAATGCCTATCATGACGGTGCAGTCAAAAGTGATTATATGAAGATTGTTGCCAGAAGAGTTACATAAATTTAAAATATTTATAGAAATTACATTGGTCAATATATACATTTACAAAATATGGCATCACAGTCAGATTTCTTGCCCAAGAGATCACAAGTTCAAATTCCAGCAGGAAGTAGAGCAATCATTCTCCATTTATGTGTAACCAATATAAAAACTCTACAGTATGCAGACAGAAAAAAAATTTAAAAAATAAAAAATAAAAAATAGCTGTCAGTTCCACCATACCTGTTTTCCTAATTTTACACTAATCAGGTCCCTCATTTTCTCCACAGCATATATGGAACAGGCTCGCAATTCAACTTCCTCCTCACTTCCTGAAACTATTTCTTTATTAGACTCAATTATGCTGGCAAGGGTTGAACTATATTTTAGCACACCAAGCTTCCGCAGCATAGCTGGGACAATATAGTCCGCAAATATAGTGATTGAGCTAATGTCATTGAATTCTCCATATCCTTGGCCTTTGAAAGCACCATATAGATCAGCAGCAAATATCTGAGCTCTTTTATACAAGAAAATCTGGTGGCCTTTGTAAACAGAGTGGTCTCGAAAGCCTGAAACATCCCAATTGTGTACAATCATTGTTGAAGTATCCTTGCAAGTTAACTGTAGTATCTTCACATACAACCATGTCAAGATACATATCTATTGAATTGGAGTTGATGATGAAAAACTGTAAAAAATTACCAGGAAAGTGACTGGCTATAGTGGCAACAAGCTTTGCAGCTGATCTCCCACAGGACTCCACTAGATTCGATGCTTGACCCCCAAAACTTCTTTCCAGCTCAAAACCAACCTATATCAAGAAGTTAAATGATATCAGACGACTTATTAGATCACAAGACTAAGAAATTGAATGAAATTAGATGCAGATTGATACCAGTCAACTCAAAGACTAAGATATTTGCATAATAATCCTCAAAAAAATTAAAACGGAAACAATGTTAATTGGGAAATAATTCTAAGTGAAAAGATAACCTCATGCAGCAGACGAACTCGTTCGTCCTCCAGAGGAAGTGGTCGGGGCCACTTTAACAAGTTGCGTAATTGAAGACCTGGCAACAAGAATTGTGGTCTTTCAATATTTATCCAAAAAGCACATACCCTATACTGCAAAAAGTGTAGACATTGTATCCAGAAATGCGTTTCAAGAAACATTAAAAAACAATTTAAAAAAAAAGAAGAAATAGAAAATGTCAATGTTTAAAACTTAAAAATTAATTCCCTCATCTAGAAATTAGAATTAAATACTTTCAGGGCACTTTGAGAAGGAACAGGAATGAATGTTGAAAGGTCGATTCCTTCATGTGGACATCAGATTAAACCCTAGTTCCAGTATAGTGCTTGTTGCTCAACTGAATTTAAATTTCATGCAATGCCGAGGACAAATACCACATTTAGAATGTTAAACCATATCCATCATATATTCAGCTTTAATACCCTTGAATAGCAACTTCTACACTACGAATTTAGCCTGCCATGAATAGAGAGACAATCAACAAGTTAAAGGCACCAGTGAAATTCAATTTGCTTGTGAGTCTTCAATACTTCCTCCAATCTTTTTATGGAAGTCTCAATCCCTTTATCTTTTTGCTTCAATCCAAATATTTTTTGAAATCTGAGAAGGAACTCGTTATATATATATAAGTGTAAATGTAGCACTACGTGCTTGCAATCATTTAAACAGCAGTGTATATATAAAATGATTCAATCCAACATTTCAAAAGAAGTGTAATTACCGGTGATTTTTTGCAGATGGTCAGCATCAAATACAGATTTGTCATTTTCCAAAGCCTCCTTTAACCCCGAAGCCAAATCATCATAATTTAAGTTCTTGTCTATAAAAAAACAATCACAAAACATATGATCAAATCGAAAGAAGAGAAAGATTAGCCAAGCAAACCACACAAACTTTGTATCAAATATCTCAAAAAAAAAAAAACAACCTGTCCAGGGGATTCTAGATGACATTCAAATAAGTTGGCTACATAGGATAATTTTAAAAAGCGAAAATCTTTAATAACATTTTAAGCTGAAACTAAAGAATAAAGATAGAAAAAAAAAATTTGAATTCGCTGGCTGCCTTGCCTTTCCATCAATTAAGAGGACAATTAAGCATCTTGAAGCAATGTTTTTACCACAGGAACCAATCAATCTCCTGAACAATGAAGTAACAAAAGCCAAAATACAGACATGCAGAGCAATGAAGTAACAAATTTACAGGGTTCCCAAGCAAAGAAGAAAGAAATACCAGGCCAAAAGCAAAAATTGAGCGTGTCCAAAACAAAGAGGTACTGAACGGTGAGAGGTCCGTTGTCAAAATAATGAATCCCTTCAAAATCCCACTCTATTTTCGGAATCTTATCTTGAATATTCTCCACTACTTTCTCTAACCCTGCATGCCACACCACAAATATTCATCAATTCTTTTATTTTCTTTTATAATAAAAAAAAATGAAAGAAAAAGAAAATGTGACATCGTTAAGGGCGGACCTGCAGAGTCGACAACAACGTGAGAGGAGCGGTTGGCGACGAAGGCAGCGGTTGCTTTGACCTGGTCCATAGTTGTCCCGAATGCACTGCACCGGCTGCTGCTGCTGTTGCTGCGTTTGACAGTAGCAGACAGTTTTTGAATTCTACCAACCCTAGTAGGTAGATACTATAAAATAACCCAAAGGAAGTGTTCCGGTCGTCAAAGGTTTGCTTCTTCTTTTTTTTAAGTATAAATCCTCCATCTGGAATACAGGATATAATTTATTAAATTTTACGATCGTTTTTAGAAACAATACAATAAAAAATTCAATATCAATTAAAATGTAAATTATATTAAAAACATCTTTACTGTCAGACACAAAATACTATAATACTTTATAATTATAATTATAATTATAATTATAATTAGAGGGTCAGATAGGAGATTATGTTTGCATGTGAACCAAATACGAGTGCATGTTCTTAACTATTTCCACGGATGGTCGCTTTCCACCTTCGTGGTGTGGACTTTGGTCGTCTCCTCTGTCTATGGATTGCGTTTCGACCATTAAATTTTCCCTCGTCATCCGTGTTTTGGTTTCACGTGAAGCTTGTAGACCATAGCGTGGACCCGCTCCACTTTCTTCCAGGTTCTTCGTAGTTTCTGTTTTTTTAATTAATTTTTATTTGAAAAATATTAAACTAATTATTAGATGTTTTTTATATTGTTTTGATATGATGAAAAATAAAAAAATAAAAACATTTTTAAAACTATAATACAAAATAATATCAATTATATTTTAGTAGTATTTTAAGTAGATAATGTTTTTTAAAATGTTTTTTTATATAAAAATATATTAAAATAATATTTTTACATGTATTTTTTTTGACATCATCACATTAAAACAATAAAAAAATCTAAAAATATTAATTTGAAGCTTTGAAAAAAAAATCAATTTTTTAATAAAATATGATTCAACCGCACTCCCAAACAATATCTTCATCAAATCTTATTTGTAGGTTGAATCCACAATTTTTTACTTTTTTTTGAAAAATTAATTTATCAAATCATTTTTTATGTAAAAAAATTAAAATAGAAGATACTTTGTAAACAAGATTAAAATTAAAATAACATATCAAAAACTATAATAGAATAATTATATAATAGATGTGAACCCATGCTATGTCCTGGGTCTATATTTTTTTTATAAAAAATAATATTTAGATATTGTAGGCGCATTTTGAAGAAAGAAAAAAACTCTACCCCGTATTATAACCCTAAATGATCAAATAAATTGATTTTATTTTTAATTAGAAAATAAACAACGATATTAAATAAAAAAATCATAATAACTTAGGAAATAAATCTTTTTTTCAAAAGCAAAAAAATAATATAATATAATTTTCAATCAATTAAATATAAAAGGATAAAATTAAATAAAAAAATTAATTTAATTAACTTGAATTAATATAATAAAAATGTAATATAACACCTTGAGTCTTATAATGCAATTTTAACTTTTTTTTATATTAATCATATACATGCAAAAAATAATATCTCTCTTTAGACTTCTCTCTCTCTAAAAGTTTTTTTCCATTTTAACACAATCTTAGGTGTATTGTTGCCTTACATACCATTAATGGTAACATCACGCTCTAGGAAGTACTTAATAGTAGAAGGGCTTTTATTATTTGGATTTTCATTGAGCACTTTGACATTTGGAAACGTACGAGCCGATTCAATAGTCAATTATTGAATAAAAAAGAAATGTGTGAGCATTGTTATTTTTTTAATGTGATAAATTATTTAAAATGATGATGAAAGATTTGAGTAGTGTATGAAATTAATTATATATATTTATAAATACATAAAAAAAAAATTATGTAGCTTGTTCGAACTCGTTTAAATAATGATCTAGTTAGAAAACCAAATTTCATGTCGTTTTCATTTTAACCTTTACTTAGCCCCATCTTAAATGTGAAGTAATAAATTATCAAATGATCAAATCATAAAAAAAAAAAAAAGAAGAATTAATTGGGAGAGAAATGAAATGATGGAGATACATTATACTAACCCAAGTTAATACGTGAAATTTATGACCCAAGTAATAGACACAATTATACTAAGTTAACCTGGTAGGATAATCTTTGTTTTTTTCCCTTTCTTATTCTTTTCCCGGTTAGCCTTAGATTGGATCTTAATTGATCTAGGGTTGGATTAAATCTAAAACTAAATTGAAGAGTTATAAAAGAATTGCCAATGAAATTTAAGAAAAAAATAAATATTAAATAGTGAAACTAAAAAAAACATGAGTGTGTGTATATATATATATATATATATATATATATATATATATATAAAAGGAACAAACTCAAATGAATCTCCTAAACTTGGGTTAATTTTTCAAACTCGCAACCCGTGAAATTCCTGACTCGAGTTCAACCAAGAAGCTCAACTCCCAACTAATCTAATGTTGAATGATTAAATTGAAAAAAATATATCAATTTTGAAAATTTGCAAAATAAAAAAGTAGTAAAAGAATGAGGATCAAATCTAATAGAAAAAAGCGAAGGATGAAATTGCAAAACAAATTCAATTTAAAAAATTATCTCAAATAAAATAAATAGCAATCAGAAGAATAATAAAAGTCAAATCTAACAGATAAATGTTTTTTGAAAAATGATGAAATTGAAAATATATTCTAATTTTATAAATAATTTCAAATAAAACAATTACTAATTAAAAGAACAAGGATCAAATCTGAAGAAAAAAATAAAGGGTTATTATGAGAAATTGGAGGGTCATACGTACACCATCCTGGAAACCACCGTTTAGCAACCAAATGACACCTCACGCGCTGTCAGAGCCTGTTTATTTTTGCATTTCAAAAGTATTTTTGAAAAAAAAATTAATTTTTTTTTCTTTGCTTCAAATTAATATTTTTTTTAATGTTTTCAAATCATTTTAATATGCTGATGTCAGAAATGATTTAAAAAAATATTATTTTGATGTATTTTCTAGCAAAAAGCATTTTGAAAAGCAACCACTACCACACTCCTAAGCACCCTTTAATGGCAAGAAACTCCCAACATGCTTGTGTGTGCATTGCAAGCGCCAACCACTTTCTATTTTTAAATACAATTTTATATCTATTTAAATAATAATTTTCCCCTGGCCTACTTGATTATAATAAAAAAAAGATGAAAATATAAAAAAGCTTTAGGTCGCTAGCTAAAGAGTTTTTAAATTTAAAGGTAATTTAATTATTTTATTGTGCTTTAAGAATTAAAAAGTCAAAACAACTTCTTGATAACAGTTTAATATTTTTTTTCGAGGGTAATTTAGTTATTTTACTATGTAAAAAAACTATATTATCCTCAATAACTAGGCCAAAAGGTTTTGTTTTTTTAAAAATAATAAAATCATCATTTTACTATTCTAATTAATTCATAGTATATATAAATGATTCTAGAGCTACACTATTTTACATCATTAAACACCACCTTTCCATTTTAGTTTTTTTGGTTGTATATTTTCCATTTTAGTTTTTTTGGTTGTATATTAAGGTCCTCCTCCATGTTTAGTTGGATAAAATACTGTTTTCATCGGTAGATAGTTCTAACACAATTGACTTATCATCACAAACTAATTAATTAAACCTTACAATCAGCACAAATTAAGAGTAAAACCTGTTAGGTAAACATTGAACACTTGCTTGGTGAAGAATAACAAGTCTAATAAAAAGAATATATTCTGTCAAAGAATCAAAGAACCAAGTTCAATGAAGGTTTCATTTTAATGGTGAACATATATCCAAGGCATTTTTTTAACCTTAAACCACCAATAACTTATGCGCTAAACTATAAAAAATATTTACAACGAAAAGAAAGCGTTTCTTTTGGGAATTAAGAAAACAATTAAAAAAGATTTTTTTAGAGGTTTTGTTTGCTATTCTAAAACTATCAAGTTAATCTAAATATTTTATGAGTTGTTGCTATTTTAATTTTAAAAATTTTAAAAATAGGATTAAGGTTTCCCATACCCTCTTTTTTTTTTTTACCTTCTATTCATATGAAAATCAAAGTAAACTAGCAACAACAACCTCCAATCAACTAGTTTTCTCAATTTCTTAAGTTTTTTTTTTTTATTGAAGATTTAGTATTTTGTTTTATATTCACACCATCTCTCTTTGATCTTGAAGAGAGAGAGAGTGCATAGATAAAAGAAACAAAGTGAGTTAGATGAGAATATAAGAGAAATTATTTAGTTGTCATTAGGGGTACTAGGGGATAGTTCATATTATATAAGAGAGGTAATTTAGTCTTCTCGATATTTTCTCTTGATAAAATATAAAGAGTAACTTTAAAAAAAAGGGGGTAAAAAATGTTATTGCACTAAAACCACATGGTGTTCATTGTAATTTACAACAAAAAAGAAAATAACTTTAGGGGATGTCAATTAAAATGAGGCTAAACTCGAAAACCCTTCTTAGTCATTTGAGAATTAGTTATTATACTGTCAATTTTAATTTTAATTATATTTGAAATCAAATCCTTTTATTAATTACTTTTTCTTTGATTCCTTCCATATTATATATGTAAAACTAATTAAATAACTTTCATGCTCTAATTTGAAATTTCTTCTATAGAATTAATTTTAAATTTTAGAAATAAAATTTTCCATCTAATTTTTTTTTAAAAAAAGAGTTTTTGGTTCCTACGATTTTTTTTAGACAAAAGAAGGGTTTAAGTTGCTAGTTTTCCTTTTTTTAAAAAAATCATTTAAGATTTAGTTCATATACTTTCAATTAATTATAGTTCTGACCTTTCTTATACTTTGGTATATTTGAAATCAAGTCCTTCTTTACTTTTTCCAATATTCTATCTATATTTTGCAAATAAAACTAATGAAATGACTTAATACTTTTAATGTCAATCATCTTTAACCAAACTAATCCATTTTTACATTTATTTTTATAGAATTAATTTTAAGTATTAGAAATAAAATTTATATCATAATTTTAATTCTCCATCCAAAACTTTTATCATAATTTTATCATAATTTTTTACGCAAAGAAGAAATGATATTTAGGCTGCTACTTTAAAAAAAAAATTAAAATTAAAACCAAAATTTTTGGATGGAGAGTTACAATTATGATTCAAATTTTTAAATTAATTATATAAAAACAATCAATTAGTTTGAAGTTTATCAAAGATGAGATTATTTAAGTAATTTTCATTAGTTTTATATGCAAAATACATAAATAATTTTTTATTTTTCATTTTATTTTTATACTAATTTATCAAATTCATTGAAAAACATCTAATTTTAGTTTATTTTTTAATAAATGATGGATTAACTTCATTTATGAGATTATAGAAAGAATATGTGTTTATCTGATAATGCGGTGCAAAATACATTTTAATTTTTTTAAAATTTAAAATACATAAAATGATTTTTTTAATAACACATTAAAATAATAAAAAAAAATACTTATAAAATATTAATTTAATATATTTTTAAATAAAAAAAATTTAAAAAACAAGTTAAATAATAACATTACCAAACATAGCCTGAATGAGAGACAAGGCGACATGGATGTGGTGGGATTATACCATTGCAAAGTTCCACACTACGCCAATTTATCAAATAGGTGGTGTGCATCCGAGACAATCTTCTCGAAGCTCGTTTCCTGTAGTGAAATAGTCACCGCTTCTAAGGCTTTTTCAATCAAACACCATATAATTTAAGCAGAACAATTTATAGCATCAGCCAAATAGTAGGTGACATTTGAGAAGATACTTACCCATGAAGATTGCTGGGTTTTGTTCTCAGTAGGTGCGCTGTAAGATTTGGGACCTCGGGCAGCAGTTGGTGGCAGATGAATTGGAGAGCTGACAATCGGCTCGCAAAGCCAAGAAAACCACTTTCATGACTTGTCATGGAATTGGAATTTCCCATGGATCATGAGTGTTATTAGGGTGATAATTAAGTATGTTTAGCATTGCAAATAGCTTTTACTATTATAGTTTAATAAATAGATTTAAAAAAATTATAAATTATAGTTTTAAGATAAAATTTCAGGTAAATCTAATAAAATTAATCAAGATGAATATTAATTAACTAAATATTTTAAAAATTATAGTTGAAGTAAAATACAGTTTAAATATACTCTAAAGTTCAGATTGGAGGCTTGAGGTAGAGCTCGTCTTCACAGGGGCGTGAAGAAAAAAGGACAAAAATTAGGTATTTCATGAATAAAAAACTAGAAAAGGTTGCGCCAATAGACAATGAGGCGGCTCTGCCAATAAGAACATCCTCGTTTGTTTGTAATATTTTTATTTTGTCTTAAAGAAGAAGAAAAAAAGATAACAAGTTATTGACAGCTCTCGAAACAGCATATCTTTATCTTCAAACAGACAAGCACTCCTACCCTATATCTATATGCCAATTGATTGATTAATGTTCGCTGGAGAAGGGGAAAAAAAGAAGCTTAACAGCTCAAATGACTAAACAACTCTAAAATTATCGACAACATGGAGAACAAAGGGAAAAAAGAAAAAAAGGAAAAAGGAAAAAGGAAAAGGAAAAGGAAAAGGAAAAGGAAATCTCCGAGCCACATACACAAAATACCGAACTTATCAATCTGAATCAAGTCCTTTAGCCAACATTAAGTGGTGCAAATGCCTATGTTTTCTAACTGACTTAACCTTTTCAAGTCTTAGGAGCAAAAAATCCAAGTATGACCTTCAATAAAGACAAGATAATTGAAACTATTTTGTACACGTGGAATGAGAGTGAAAATCGGGTTCTTTCATATAAAATTTGGGTAAATACATAACTCACACTTGTAGGGCTTAAGATATTTTCCAATTATGTTAATAAAAGGAAAGGGAGTAGTATGAGATTGAATGGGAAATTTAATTTATAAAATTGGTCATTAGAGGGCTGAATTGAAAGCATTTATATAGTTAGAGGAGTAGTATGAGATTTGGCCATAAAGCGACTCCTTCTCCGGCTAACTAATTACACGGATAAAAACAGCACACTTTTATTATTATAAATTTATAATTACTTACATAATTATTTTTTGCCTAATTAAACGAAGTGATTAGATGGCCATAAGGCCTCTTTTGCTACAGCAAAAACTCACAACAATCTTGAATCGTCAACGACAGAAGAAGAAGAACAATATCAACAAAACCCTCTTTTCTTCTCTTTTATTTATTCGCAATAATAATAATAATAATAATAATAATAATAATTCTTTTCTCTTCTCTTCTCCTCAATCATCATCCATTTCTACTCTCTTACGTCAATTCGCTTCTTCAACCACTGCCTTCTCTCACCAAAAACAAGGACAACAAGAGATACAACACCGTCTTCCTCACCGATTTAGGTCTTTGGTGCCTCCTCCGGACACGCTGGCTCAGAAAATTGGCAAATCGATTCGCCGTCCTGGCGCTCCTTCCAAGGCTAGGGTTTATGCTGATATCAATGTGATCCGTCCTAAAGACTATTGGGACTACGAGTCTCTAACCGTTCAATGGGGGTATATTCGTCTTTTTCCCTATCCTGTCGCTCTTAGATTGATTCTTGAAATTGGTGTATTTGTTGATTGGTTATGCAGGGAGCAGGATGATTATGAGGTGGTAAAGAAGGTTGGGAGGGGGAAATACAGTGAAGTTTTCGAGGGAGTGCATTGCACGGATAGTGAAAAATGCATAATTAAGATTCTCAAACCCGTGAAGAAAAAGAAAGTTAGTAGATTTGTTTTGTTCTCCCTCTCTTGTTTCGTGTTTGAAGTGATATGTTGTTGTTCGATTCTTTTTGAGAATAGTAATCTTAGCGGTTCTTCTAGAATAATTTTGTTTATCCCTTATGTTTTGTGGATTAATAAATCATTTAATGAAGGTCTTATTGTGAAATGTTTTTTTTTTTAATTGTTCATCAAACAGAAAAACAGACCATCATTCTTACCATAGATATGTTGTAAATCTCTATGTCTGGTGGACAGCGTTTCATCATGTTATTTACTTACACTTGCTGATCTTTCATCCCTTATTAGCTATTGCTTTGCACTTTCTGAACTTTCCACTCCTTGTTAGCTAACCACTCTGTAGCCTCAAGTTCCTTCGTGGTTCCCCTGGATTATGACCCAAAGCAACCTTGAGATGCTTGAGTGATAGCCTATGCCTGTGCTTAATCTTCAAAGAGAAATTTTCTTCGTGCATGTGATTTAGTACACAGTATAGCTACCCTTTTCTTCTCAGTTTTGGTTTCACTATTTTTTGTCTTGTGGGCCTAGTCTACACTTTATAGGTTGCCTTTTTGGCGACTGACTTTGTTTTTTCGTACTTGATGCAGATTAAGAGAGAGATTAAAATACTGCAGAATCTCTGTGGAGGACCAAATATTGTGAAGTTGCTTGATATTGTTAGAGATCAACAATCAAAGACTCCAAGTCTCATTTTTGAATATGTGAATAATACTGATTTTAAAGTGCTTTATCCGACACTTTCAGACTTTGATATTAGGTATTACATCTACGAGCTTCTGAAGGTAAGCACATCGTTTTCCTTTCTCTCCAACTGACAAGATCAGCATTACCGCATAAAATGACATTGACACATGCATTTAAAAGGATGGAAAAGGCATTAACAGTATCTTACCTAATGCTTCTTGTCTCCAATTGTCTTTTTAGTGATGCAAGGTTGAAGTTCCTTTACATTGTGTGCTAGATTAGATAGCCAGGTAGGAAGTTGGCTGTTGTCAAGTATGTTTCTCTTGCAATCATTATAGCTCTAATGGTGGGGTGGTGATTTCTGTCCAGTGCTTCAGCAATGCATTTTATCTCAGCAATGCAGTTTATCTCCTCTCTTTATTGTAATTCTTTTGGATGGTGTAGAAAATGTAATCCTGATGTAAATATTGTTTGAACAAAATGAATGTGACATTTGCTTGCCACCTTTGTGACATTTTTTGCTACTATGAAGAAGGCTGAGGCTTTGTATGTTGTTTCTAAAAGAGTGTTTTTCTGCTAACTCCCTTTGGAAGTTAGAGTGCTTTTGGAAATACCAGCCTAATTTTGAGAAACGATTGTTTGATTTATATTTGTGATAGATCCAGTGCAAACTTGCGATTCTGCTGTTTAATGTTACTATTGTGGAATTGAAATTGTTTTGTTTAATCTTTAAGTATACGTATCCTTTTCTGTAGGCATTGGATTATTGCCACTCACAAGGTATCATGCATCGAGATGTGAAGCCTCATAACGTCATGATTGATCATGAGCAAAGGAAACTTCGTCTGATAGATTGGGGGCTTGCAGAATTTTATCACCCTGGGAAAGAATACAATGTTCGTGTTGCTTCAAGGTTTGTCACTTTTTCATTAACTTTTGAAAATGTATGTTCCCATGTTTCTTTCTCTAGTCAATACCACTTGTTGTTCTTTTGTTTCCAGAAGCTGTTTTGGTCAATTAATGTTGCCCAGTTTTGTTTGGATTAACTCTGTTTGGGGACGTGACCCAAATGGCGTTTCACAAAAATTTGATTTTTTTTTGCTTAAAATTAATTTTTTGTTTTTAGTTTGTTTTGATGTGCTGATGTCAAAAATGAATTTTAAAAAATAAAAAAAATATTATTTTGATGCATTTTCGAGCGAAAAGCACTTTCAAAAGCAACCACTACCACAATACCAAACGCTAAGCCTTTGTTGCTGCTGCTGAAATGGTTGTGGCCACTAGAGTTATAAATAAATAGCAACTCTCAGCTTGTTTTAAGTAATGTATGCATTTATTTAGTAATTGAACTAAATAAACACAATAGTAATATCATATAACTAGGATTTATGCAAACATAATATGAGTTTATAACAATGTGTTAAAACTTGATGTTGTAATGGATCATGCTCCTATGCGGAAGGTTACTGCCAGTTCTTAAACGATCTATGAACCCATCCATCACTGAATTAAGCCCTCTTTGAATTTTGTCATTTTACTCAAACCGGTGAATTGATTTGGCAGTTTCTTTTAACTAAATAAATACAATAGTAATATGATATAACTAGGATAAATGCAACAAAATACAAGTTTATAACCATATGTTAAAACTTGATGATGTATTTGATAATTGATCATACTCCTATGCTTCTCTGTGGTTACTGCCGGTTCTTAAATGGTATCATATCCATCCAGTTCTTAAACCCATCTGTCTCTGAGTTAAGCCCTCTTTTTATTTTGTCATTTTACTCAAACCGGTGAATTGATGTGGCAATTCTTTTTTAATCTGTTATTCCATTTCTGATCTGCAGATACTTTAAAGGCCCTGAACTTCTTGTCGATCTGCAAGACTATGACTATTCTTTGGACTTATGGAGCCTTGGTTGTATGTTTGCTGGAATGGTGGGTGTCCTCTCTAACTTCCACTTTTCTCATCTTGCACATTATTTGTCGTGCGTGCAAGTACACATGTCCACCTCAGAATTGTGGCCTGGTCCATTATGGCTTGCTTCTTTATGAACTTACATGACTGGCCTGCCATTGCTCTATGTACATGTATTAATGTCTGTGATAGTGTTACTAATGCCACAGACAAGTGGACCTTGGTGTGCTTGCCTATTCTTGCTTGGATGGCAGATAGGGTAGAATGAATTTTGAGGTAATGCCAAAATATGTGGTAATCTCGTTATTGCTGTTGTGTTTTGCAGATATTCCGTAAGGAGCCATTCTTCTATGGGCATGATAATTATGATCAGCTGGTCAAAATAGCTAAGGTATGTGAAATGATTGGATAAAAGTTGAGTAAAAAATATCAGGAGCACCCATCTTGTAAATCATTTCATCGACTTTCTAGATGACCATTGATCAGCAAGTGAGATCAATGTCTTTGGGTATCTTTTGGGCCTTGCCTTTTTTGTATTGGCCAGTTTGGTTAGGAAAGTTAGTTTACAAAAAATATGCTAAATTGCTTCCATGGTGTATAGCATGACAAATGAAGAAAAGGAGAAAGATAGTTAACACAGCCAAAGGCTGGTTGTCTGGGTCGAATAACCAGAAAGAAAGAACAAACTCTTTATGAAATTATCAAAATATAAAAATTGTTCTCATTACAGAAGTAACAGCCCTTGAATACTAGCAAAACCCAATGTAAATGAAATCCTAGCTCTTAAAAATAATTAAATTTTAGCCATCCAAACTATCACAAAAAATATTACATAAATAAACTATTAAAAGAAAATCCTTAATTATATGAAGGTGTCCATCAAATTTCAGCCCAGCTTTGGTATCTATCTGGATGTAAGGACCACATTGCAATGGTTTGACCACCTGTGGAGATCGTGATTTTTAATATTTTTAGGATGAAGGTTGGAAATTTGGAGAGCTATAGGGATCAAACATACTTCATCTTGAGAGTGTGTGCATTTGTGTGCATGACTGGTTGCTTGCTTGCTAAGGCATTTCTGCTATTTTTCAGAAGCTTTTTTCCCCTAATGTACTTGATGGTGCCTGACAACCTATATGGCAGAATTGTCTTGCATTGACAAGCTTTGTATTTGTGGAATTTTACTGTAACATGCTTAGAACTTGTTTTAAGAATGTGATGGATAAAGATGGAAATGTAATCATTCTTGATCTTATGTGCCAGGTACTTGGAACAGATGAGCTGAATGCCTATTTGAATAGGTATCGCATAGAGTTAGATCTGCATCTTGCTGCACTTGTTGGGAGGTTGGTCATGTGTGCTGATAACTTCAATTGATTATATTTAGAGAACCAGTTCTCTTAAGAAAATTCTTTTCTTTTACAGGCATAGCCGGAAACCGTGGTCAAAGTTTATTAATGTTGACAATCAACATTTGGCAGTTCCTGAGGTAGAAATTCATTTATAAATTTAAAATGATTATTTGTTCATTGTTAAATATATTTTAAATCATGCCTTTTTCTTTCTTTTCTATTTCTCCTCTTTAAAGGCTGTTGACTTCCTCGACAAGTTGCTGCGATATGATCACCAAGAAAGGCCAACTGCAAAAGAAGCTATGGTATGCCCCTGCTCCTTGTCTGTTGACAAAAACCCTTGACTGGTGGTTTTTATTAACCTTGTCATATGCATAGCTATTGGTTGCTTTTTGTCCTGTGGAGTAATTGAGAGGAGAATTGGGGGTGGGGGGTGGCAACCTTTCTTTTATTTGTTTCTTCACTCATATATCGTTGCTTTGTAAGTGGTGACCGACCTTGTTACCATGCAGGCCCATCCATACTTCTATCCAATTAGAAATGCAGAAAGCAGCAGAACTCGTACCTAGTTTCAAATTTCAAGATGCTGTCAAGTCCTGGCTTCTCTTTGTTCTTTGTTGCGGCCTTCCTATGTAATCCGACTGAATATTATTATAATGGTGAGTTTGCATTTAGGGAAGTCCTTCATACTTCTGTTGTTAAGAAGCCAGCCATTTTTTAATTCCCATTCCAGGCATCTTCTGGCTTAATATACTATTTTTTTTTTCTCTGAACTTGTGTGCTCCTAATTTGGGAATAAATACTGATTTCAGATATTTTGTTTGGTTTTTTATTGTTTTTGTGATTAGATGATACGTTTGAATTTTCCCTTTGTCCTGGATTTTTTTTCTTTTGTGCGAGGGAATTATTGGTTTCAGAATAAATTGTTTGAACGTGTATAAGATGGATCTATCAAGAAAGTGGGTTAATTTCAGTTTTGGAATAGAAGAGATAGAGAGAGTGAAGATGGATCTATCAAGAAAGTGACTTATCTTTCTATACTTTTCTTTGAAATTACATAAACTTACTAGACATATTTTATATTTTTGTTCTTGTCTCTGTTTTTGCCTTTTTTGTATTAGTCTCTTCTTCTAGGAATATTCACTATGTTGTACTTCAATTTTTTTTTAATTATGTATACTAATTGAATTAAAATTGATATAATTTAAGTGATTTAGGAAATGAAAACTATATATGAAAATAAATCATGTCAATTTTAACACATGATTGTCAACTAGTATATGTTAATTTAAGTAGATGGAGTACGGAACCGTGGCTATTCCTGAAGTATGCAAATTATTCTTGGCTAGTTTTAAGTCTATTTTTTTGCGGGTTTCCTCATTTTTATTTTTATTTTATTTCAAAAAATTCATTATATATTGAAGTGTTTTAATAATGATATTGTTATTATCAATTTTCAATTTGTTTTATATTTTTTTCTCCAGCTTTATTCTAAATCATAAATTATCTTGATTATTAAATAAATAAAACCCCTCTTTTCTTTCGGACAAGGTTTTCTACCATAAATTATTATTATTTATTTATTAATTTGATATTTTAAATAAATTCTTTGCCCTTTTTTTTTTTATCATAAATCTTTTTTTTTTCTTTTTGAGTTATCAGTTTCTCACCAACAACTTACAAAATTGCAATTAGATGCAACTAGCTGTGGACGGGCTTGATTTATTTTGCATGAAAAGTAATGCTCAAATGCTGCGAACGTGTGTCAAAGAAGGAAGATAAATGGACAACAGCAGATGAACTAAATTAAAAGAAAATTATGATAACATGGAAAAAAATATTTTTTCAAAAAAAGGGATATTGATGTAGTTTTATTCTTGGCTTATTAAATATGAAAGGATGAAATTAGATTAAAAAAACTTAAAAAATTGGTTTGCTTCAATTTAATTTAGCATGAAAAATATATAATCCTAGTAATAGGGTCGAAATAGCTCAGGTTATCTTATAAATTTTTTTAGCTCAAATGGCTCAAATTATAAAAACTATGTAACTTGATAGAAAAAAAAACAAAAAAAAACCTATTAAGTTCATTTAAAAAAAAAACAAAGGATATACTGAATTAATTTTTCAAACTTTTAACTCGAGTTATTATTAGAAGCATCCTATCTAAATTTAATTTTCAATCAATCAAATGTTGAAGAATGTAATTGAAAAAATAATTTTTATTATACAACAGGATTAAAAAATAGTAATTAAAATAATGAGGATCAAAACTGAAACATAATAAAATTTATCTTTCATTTGAGGTGAAATTGAAAAGAAAAATTAATTTTACAAAAGCATTAAAAAAATCAAAAGAATAAGTATCAAAATTAAAATAACAAATACAAATAATTTTTTTATTGAATGGTGAAATTAAAAAGAAAAATTAATTTAACAAAAGGTAAAAAAAAAAAAGACCAAATTGAAAAAAAAACCACATATTCTAAATTAAGATTGAAGGATAAAATTCAAAACAAATAAATTTTTTATAAAAAAGTCAAGAACAAAAATAAAAAATCAAAAAAATAAGGATGAAAGTGAAAATTCTCATGGGAAGGAGAAAAAAAAAAGAGGGAATAAATAGAAAATGTCATCGATAACAAACCGTGCCACTAATGACCATACGCCTCGCTAAAAAAAAAAAACGCAACGACGCTTTCAATTAAATAACAAAAGGGATTTTCACAGTCAGGAAGCTCCGGATGCATTGTTCGAAGGACGTAGGCGCCTCCTACATGTTAGTATGTGTGTAGCACGCGTTAACAATTTTTTGTTGTTTTTTACTTTTATATTTAGTCAAATATCAAATTGCTTTTAAGAGGGTGTTTGAGATTGTAGTGCATGATGTCTTTTAAAATAGTTTTTTATTTGAAAATGAATTGTTTTTCATATTCTTTTTATTTTTGACACCTATACATCAAAACCATAAAAAAATACTAAAAAAACATAAATTTAATATTTTTTTAAACCAAAAACACTTTTAAAAAGTATCTAAAAGAAGAAGCTATGCCAAATATTCTAAGTTGACATGATAATAATAAACAAAATCATGGTAAAAGTGAACATTTTGTTTGAGAAAACATTTTTTCTCTCTTTTTTTTAAAGAATTTCTTTTCTTATTTATTTATTTGGACAGAGATTGTTCTAAGCACCTCTTTTCACTTATTTTGCAACACCCTGTATTTTCCAATGCAATTACACCTATTTCCTACGATCTTATACTTAAAAATTCGGGTAATGTTTTTTATATATAGACATCATTCACTCATCATCCAATAACTTATCAACGTGTTTAATAATACAAAATTTATAATTTCACATGAATGTTTTTTCAACACTTTCTAAAATTACATACATAAAAATCGTTCTCATATATCCCTTAGATAAATACATGGATCCATTCAACCTAGAAGACAAGGTGACTCATTTACCCTTTATGACAACTGTAGATAAGATTTTCAAGAAAATACTTGTAACACATAAGAGTCATATTAACAAAAGCTAAACCATGTGGGGATTTTATTGTAGCTCAACATATATATTATTGTAGATTGCTACAATGAAGTTATTTTTTTACCCTTGAGTGACTTAAATTTAAACCTTTAATCTAGGGTTTTTTTTTTTAAAAAAAATCTTTTTCTCTAGCTCAATGGTCATTAAAAGATTGTTTTGGGTTATATATGTCTCTTTTAATTTTTTAACACAGTAAAAATATTCTTTTACCCCTAGAGTCAACAAAATTTAGAACTATTGACCAAAGGCTTTCTTGGTTTCCCACAATATTCATAACAGTAAAAATATTTCTGTCTCCAAGATAAAAAAAGATGGGTGGCTAGAAAGGGTATTTCAGGTTTTTTCAATTTTCATGTACAATAAAAGATTAAAAAATAAGCTTTGCCTTTGGGGGTATTTTGGTATTTTCAAATGGATATTTTGTGTAATTAAGAGAACCATGAAGTGTTTTTGTATTTTCATGTTTTATTTTTTATTTTTTAATTGAAAAGCTATCAGCACATGCTCCACACGCACCAACGAGTGGGCGGCGTCCGTGCCATTTAAGTGGCGCATGTGATGCTGTCCGATGGCCAAATATGGCCATCCACCATCTCTCTAGATGCGCAGCCATACCCTCTTCTACATGGTGTGGTGCATCTAGACTTATAATGGTTGGATTGTCGTTAATGCTCATTTTTGTTTTGTTTTTTTTTATTTTCTCTCTCCTGACAACTAAAGTGCACAATTGTCCTCTTCGTTTGTTGTTTTTCAATTTCATTCCTCATTATTTGAATTTTTTATTTTGTTCTTATTTCTTTTATAGAATTTTTTTTTTCAATTTTATCCTTCAATTATAATTTCTTATATGTTTTGTTTTTCATTTCAATCCTTATTTTTTTAATTTCTTATTTTGTTTTTATTCTTTTTATAGTTTCAGTTCTCCTAAATTCATCCCTATTTTTTGTTGGTGTTTCATAATCCATCCTCTTTGTTTTGATTTTGATCATTTTCTCTTTTGTTTGAGTTTTATTTATTTACAATTTAGTCCTTTAATTCTAATTTGTGTATATTATGTTTTTCAATTCGGTCCTTCTACTTTTAATTTCTTATTTTTTTCCCTTGACTCTCTTTTTAAAACTCTTATAGTTTTTAATTTTATCCTTCAAATCAAATTTATTTTTTTTTTGTTAATATTAATAATATTTGTTTTTGCAAATTTAATAATAATAATAATAATGATGATAATATTAGTTATAGTGGCAGTGATAATAATTATAATAATAGTATAACCAACAATAATAATAATAAAAATAATATTAATAACAATTATGATATTTCTTATTGATAATAGTAATAACGGTGGTAGCTATAATGATAATAATAATAATAATAATAATTCATCATTCGATGTTATATTTATTCTGAATTGAGTTTCGCTCTTTTTCATGGATGATATTTTTTATCTAATATCTTGGATTGCTAGTTCTAAAAGTTTACGTGGCTTGATATTCTCTTTTATTTTTTATTTTTTTTTAATTTTATCATCCAACATTAGTTTTTAAAAATTAAAAAAAATATATCATCCAAGTTTCCTTTAAACTTGTTAAATAAACCAATTCACATTAAGTTACTCTTAAAGATTTATCATCTTGCCTGAGTTTATAGCATCATAAAAAAAAATCTATGCACTTTTAATAACTCTTTTTTTATGTTGTTAAAAACATGGTTTGACCCGTGATGAAACATGAGCAAATAAACTAGTAAGCCATATTACTCTTTTATATTATAATGATTACTATCGTTTAACAACTATATAAGTACAACTAATTTCTTTACTCTTATAATAAATACATCACACCTAAATTAATTTTCAATGTTATATATATTCTCATTATCTTATAATAAATTATTTTCCCATCATTATAGCATTTATCCATCATTGTCATTACGTAACAACTCTTAGTTTTAGTTATAGCTCATCTTAATAAAAAATATTCTTTATAACTTTGAATTCGTGAGGTTCATTCTAACTTTTCCACATCTTGTTTCCTTATATGCCATATTCATTCCATACTTTATTTTTATCTCACAACCACATTTTGTACGTGTCCTAGTTTTGTTCACAATACTTTTAATTTTTTTTCACCTGTTTTTTTTTCATAACCATATTAGCTTTTATATATACACTATATTTTGGTTGGCTTTCCGGACCAACCTTCAAGAATTTGAAAACAACATATAGGACTTATCTTTACATAATATCATGACCAATTCACCATATAATTACCTATTCTTCTAATAATTGTTATCTATCCTTACATTATATCATGAGCAATTCACCATATAGTTACCTATCCTTCTAATCTGGTTTCATTATGATATGGTTATCCCTGCAGAGTAGAATGGTACGTGGGAATATGCATGGTGCAGGGACGTGTGCAGGGATGTGGGGTGAATGAGGAATGGGTCTTTGTTAGTTACTGATGGTTGCTGGAAACTAGTGTAATGGGAGGAATATTTCCTTATTGTTAGTTTTGTATTGTTAGTGCTTTCCTATTTTTAAGCAGGTCGTTTACCTTTCTCAGTTTAGTCGGCTATAAAATATAGCCAATAGATTGTTTTGAATTATGCAGAAAATAAATAACATCCTTCCTACTCTTGTCTCTTCTTTCCTTCTTTCCTGATTCTTTTATGGTTAATAGTAAATTACCCATCAATTGGTATCAGAGCCTGGTTACAACATGGACACCAGAGGAAAATCTAACGCTGAGTTCCGCAGCGAGGTCAATGAAGCTTTGGCTAGACACGAATCCAACTTCGATTAGGTGCATGGCACTTTACAAACTATACTGACTGAGTTACAAGCCTTACGCGTCTCCAGGAGTCCAAGAATGAATCCTCCAGAGTTGAACCCATTTACTCCTGCTGAATCATTAGGTCACAACTTAGGAAACCATCAATCTTCACTTAAACTGAATTTTTCAAAATTCAGCGGAGAAGATCTTATGGGGTGGATTTACAAATCTGAGCAGTACTTTGAGTACAATAATATTTCACTTGTCCAACGAGTACCGCTTGCATCCTTCCATCTAGAAGGAATAGCCTTACAATGGCATCGATGGATGACTAAATTCCAGGGACCATTAACATGAGAGGAATTCACCAAAGCCATTCTTCGATGTTTTGGTCCAACTGATTTTGAAGACCCTTCTGAAGCTCTTTCAAGACTGCGACAAACTATTACCATTGCAGCCTATCAATAAGAGTTTGAAAAACTCTCCCATCAAGTTGATGGCCTTCCAGAAACCTTTCTTATCGGCTGTTTTATTGCAGGACTAAGAGATGACATTCACTTGGATGTCAAGATTAAGCATCCAACCACACTATCAGATACCATCGGTGTCGCAAGGTTGATTGAAGAACGAAACCAACTTCAAAATAAGTTAACACACCCTTACCGGATCTAACCAACCGTAGCTACAACAAAAACAAACATGAGTAATACGGTCGGGGTGCTTGGACCTCCACCAAATTTACGGCAGAACATGAATCTCACATCAAATGTCGGACGTATTTCCACCCAGGAAGCACGAGAACGGCGAGAAAAAGGCTTATGCTACTATTGTGATGAGAAATTCATTCCGGGTCATCGCTGCCAACGACCCCAATTATTCATGATTTGTGATGCAAAGGATCAGGATTCTGTGGAACAATCGGAGTTACTACCAGCGACAGAGGATCAAGAAGCTATTCCTGAAATTTCCTTCCATATAATTGCAAGTACAGCTCATCCTCAAACCCTTCGGGTGATGGGAAGATTGAGGAGCAAAGAAGTCATGGTATTGACAGACGGTGGAAGCACACACAACTTTATCGATCAGTCCATAGTCCACAAATATGAGTTACCTGTGGTTCCTAATAAAAAATTCCAGGTGACAGTAGCCAACGGGGAGAAGATAGATTGCATAGTGTTGTGCCCATCACTCACCATCATGATACAAGGACAGATTGTTACAACAAATTACTTTATTCTTCTAGTAGCTGCGTGCCCAGTAGTGTTGGGAGTGCAGTGGCTTGTGACACTAGGTCCGGTGGAGACAGATTATAAAAGACTCACCATGTCTTTCAAAAAATATGGAAATTTATGTGTGTTTCAAGGGTTGAAACAATCAGGCCTAAAAGTTTTGACAGAAAAGGAGTTCAATACTATGTACGTCTCTAGCCAATTTTTTGCTATCATTCCAGTAGGCTCTATTACCCAACCAAATTCACACCCCTCTGAAATAGTCCAACTCTTATCCAACTTCTCTCACGTTTTCAACCCTCCTACATCCTTACCACCTAAACGATCACAAGACCATCAAATTATGCTGCAGCCCAACGTCCAGCCAGTCAGTGTAAGACCTTACAGATATCCATATTATCAAAAGACCGAGATTGAACTGATAGTGAAAGAGCTATACACGCAGGGTTCATACGTCCCAGCCATTGCCCATTCTCTTCACCAGTCTTGTTGGTCAGGAAAGCAGATGGGGATTGACGTTTCCGCATAGACTATCGAGCTCTAAATGATCTTACCATCAAGGATAAATATCCTATTCCAGTCATCGATGAACTTCTTGACGAATTACATGGAGCCAAATTTTTTTCCAAGCTCGATCTTCGTGCTGGTTATCACCAAATCAGAGTACATGAAGACGATATTCCTAAAACAGCATTTAGAACGCATGAAGGCCACTACAAGTTTATTGTCATGCCGTTTGGACTTACCAACGCACCTGCAACCTTCCAAGGACTTATGAATGATCTCTTCCATCCTCATTTACAAAAATTCATTCTTGTCTTCTTTGATGACATTTTGGTGTATTCAAAATCTTGGGAGGATCATTTAAGTCACCTACACACTGTTTTGACAATCTTGTCTACTAATTTGCAAAGGAATCTAAATGCAGGTTTGGGGTTACTTCAGTTGATTATTTAGGCCATGTTATATCAGAACAAGGAGTTTCTGTCGATTCATCCAAAATTGTAGTAGTTCTGGAATGGCCAACTCCAACCACAATTAAAGGGGTCCGAGGATTTTTGGGTTTACCTGGGCACTACTGAAAATTTATTCGGAATTTTGGTATCATTGCTGCTTCCCTTAACCAGTTGTTATCCAAAGATGGTTTCAAATGGAACGACATGGCAGAAAAGGCGTTCAACGATTTGAAACAAGCATTAACATCTCCTACAGTTTTGGCTCTACCAGGTTTTACACAGCCGTTTTTCATTGAGTGTGATGCTTGCGGAGTGGGCATAGGAGCTGTGCTTTCTCAAAACAACCGTCCCTTAGCTTACTACAGTGAGGCTCTTAAAGGTTCAACTCTAACTCTCTCCACATATGAAAAAGAGATGTTAGCAATTGTGAAGGCCATTAAGAAATGGAGACCATATTTGCTTGGCAAACCATTCGTTGTGCGCACAGACCAACAAGTCTCAAATATTTATTGGAGCAGCGCATTACTACACCAGCTCAGACCTGTTGGTTACCAAAGATTATAGGATATGAATATATCATTGAGTACAAGAAAGGAGTTGATAACCAGGCGGCTGATTCTCTCTCACGGGTAATTGAATTTCAATTTTTGTCCATTTCTACTCCATATGTTGATTGGTGGTAGAAGCTTCAACATGAAGCGGCACATGATCCATTCTTTAAGACCTTGGCTGACAGTACATCTCCCACTGCTACATTTTTATACTGAGATGGAGTTTGGTTCAACAAGGGTAAGATTTATTTGAGTCCCACTTCCTCTTTACTTTAAGATATCATTGCAGAATGTCATTCTTCTCCTACAGGAGGACATTTTGGTTATCATAAAACACTATCCTGACTCAAACAAAGCTTCTCTTGGCCACAAATGCGTGGGACAGTCAAAGAATTTTTGAGAAGTTGTGATGTTTGTCAGCGATACAAAATAGATTTCATGCGACCTGCTGGATTACTTCAGCCATTATCAATTCCTGACAAAGTATGGACTGACATATCCATGGATTTCATTGAAGGGTTGCCACCATCCAGTGGTCATATGGTGGTTATGGTGGTTGTTGATCGTTTGTCTAAATATGCACATTTTGTTCTCAGGAAACATCTATATACAGCTGCCACGGTTGCACAAGCTTTCGTCTTTCACATAGTCCGGCTGCATGGAATCCCAGCTTCCATAGTTAGTGATCGGGACAGAGTATTTATTAGTTCTTTTTAGCGCACACTGTTTCAGCTTCAAGGCACTAAGTTATGCATGAGTTCAAGTTACCACCCTCAAATTGATGGGCAGATGGAGGTGATTAATCACGTCTTGGAGCAGTGCTTGCGGTGTTTTGCAGGGGACCAACCACGCAAATGGATTGACTGGATTCCATGGGCAGAATTTAGCTATAACACCTCAGTCCATTTAGGAACCAAAATGACACCTTTTGAGGCAGTGTATGGAGTTCCACCTCCAAACTTATTGATGTATGTCCCTGGAACTTCCAATGTACAGGCTGTGGATGGATATTTGCGTAATCGAGATGCCATTCTATGTGAGTTGAGAACGAATCTCTCATTAGCTTAAGTGCGGATGAAATGTCAAGCAGATCAGCGGCGTCGTGAGGTTAGCTATGAGGTGGGCGACTTTGTATACTTGAAACTGCAACCTTACCGACAGACATCGGTGGCCTTTCGCAACTCTTTGAAGCTGTCACCCCGGTATTTTGATCTATACCAAATTACAAAAAAAGTTGGACCAGTAGCTTATCGTTTGGCTTTGCCTTTGGGATCTTTGATTCACAACGTCTTTCATGTTAGCATGTTAAAAAAACATGTTGGCCTCGTTACTACCATCTTTACTCAGCTTCCTCCTGTGACTGATGAAGCCAGCATTCTGCCTCAACCTACGACAGTTCTTGATCGCAGAGTCATCCAAAAAGGCCAATACCATCCCAAGTTTGAAGTTCTCATTAAATGGAAAGGCGCTTCAGCTGATGATGCCACTTGGGAAGATGAACATCGATTGGATAAGTCCTATCCTGCATTCCTTGCGAACAAGGAATCTTAAGGGTGGGGAATTGATATGGTTATCCCTGCAGAGTAGAATGGTACATGGGAATATGCATGGTGCAGGGACGTGTGTAGGGACGTGAGGTGAATGAGGAATGGGTCTTTGTTGGTTACTGATGGTTACTGGAAACTAGTGTAGTGGGAGGAATATTTCCTTGTTAGTTTCATATTGTTAGTGCTTTCTTATTTTTAAGTAGGTCGTTTACCTTTCTTAGTTTAGTTGGCTATAAAATATAGCCAATAGGTTGTTTTGAATTATGCAAAAAAGTAAATAACATCCTTCCTACTCTTGTCTCTTCTTTCCTTCTTTCCTGATTCTTTTATGGTTGATAGTATATTACCCATCACATTAGCAGTTTGTCATTGTACTAGAAAAATATTTACCTTTCCTAACCATACTTATTAGGAATTATGTATATCAATAGTTAGAGATTTAGTTGAACTCGTGAATTTATAACAATTACGCTTTAGAATTTTCTCATTTCATGTCTTACAATTATTCCTTTCATTTCTCTATTCTATTTAAAAAATCATAGTTATATTCACATACATTTCTTATACCTTTACATTTTTAATAATACATGGCTTATATATATATCATCATGACTTATGGATATATTTCTTCAATTTATTTTTATGTTTTATGCCCCTATGACTTTATCATCACGATTCATCATTGGGCTAGATTAATCTTAGCAATCTCATATAAAAATCAAACATTCCGATTATCTCTCATAGATGCCAATAAACTCCGGCTATCCTTTACGTATGCTAATAACTCCGGCGAACCCTCATAGTTGCCAACAAATTTGACAAACCCTCATGGCGACTATCCCTCACAGTTGCTGACTAACCTGGTTGATCCTCATGGTTGCCAACAAATCCAGCAAACCCTCACAGTTGCCAAAAAAAAAATCCTTAACTTTAGTTCCATATATGGAAGATTTAGTAAACACATCAATAACATAGCTTCCATTCATCTGTCGACTTTCTTACACGCCATCAATTCTCACCATGGTAGTCACTCAGTATTTACAAGTTAATTTTCGTTGTTGCTTAAAAGTTCACATGTAGATTATTTCTTTTCCATCATTATGGTCATTTTTTATCACGCACTGGTTATCGCCGTTATGATCAATTTCATTATCATTATTTCTATTGTTGCAATAGTTTATAATTCATATTTAGGATTACGCTCTTGCGGTCAATCACACTTCATACACATACATTATTTTTTCACCTTTGCGGTTAATTACAACACATATAAATTTTATCCTCATAAATATAAGCTGTTAAATATTATTACACAACATAAATAAATAACCATTGTCAATCTAACAATTTCAAAAGCACTATTTAATAAATAAAAAGGCAAGAGAGGAACAATCCCTTACCTTAACTCTTGTTATCCAAGCTCTTAAAAAGTTGAGTTTCACTTTGAACGCTTCTCCTACAACTCCTAAGCAATAATCATAACCTTCACATCATTACCTTAAAACTTATCTGTAGAAATTTCTATATCTCACATCCAACTGCCAAATTAGTAGTAATTGTTGAAGCAACATTGGCTGGAACAATTAATTTTCAAGTTGATGTGATGATAAATACTATGTAAAACAATAGCCGGACTTTTATAAATATAATTGGCTTCTCCAAGAAGGTATATAAAATAAAATATTAAGCCAACACAAATATTTTAACAAACCAAAGTTTGTTAAAAAAAAATTATTATAACAAGTATAAAAATCTAAACAATCAATAAATTTCAACCAATCAAGATTTTAAAAATCATGTTTTGAAATATATAGATTTCACAAAGATTATAATACCCTCTTTAACTATTAATCTAGTTATCACAAAAAAAAATTTATAAACTAAATAAGGACTACTAATAAAGCCTTAAAATTGTTGTCCAATAATCATAAAATGATTAGATGATTAAATAAGAAGGATTATATGTTTAGTTTATAATCATGCAAACATTTAAAAAACATGGTAATCTTGCAATTATTACAAAAGCTAGCATGCATGCTAAGCATATATATAAACTTGCAAAAGATATAAACTTGTTGAAATTCTTAGAAAATTTTCAATCTTATATTATTTTTGTTGTTGTCAATGATTAATTTTTTTTTTATCTTTAAGACTTTATTACTCCTTACTTGGTGTAAAAAAACTAACTTCAATAAACTTCTCAGGATTCCAAAAGCTTGTCCTTGTCTAGGTGTACTCTTACACAAGATCCAACGAGCTTAAAAGAATTATACTCAATATCTTTCTATAAAAATCAAACATAAGCTTTAAAGTATAAAGAATAAGCAGAAGAATAAGTCTAAAAAACAACTAGCAATAAATGGAGGAAATAACTCAACAATGATTTTAATCATTTTCACTCTTCCAGACACCTATTTATAAGACTTGAGAATCAAAATATTAATTACTTATAATTCATGAATATTCATCAATTATAAATATTTATTAATTATGATGAATATTTATAGTTCATGAATTATAAATGAATACATGTATTTTTATCATATAATTAATATATTAGTTCATGTATTAAGACATTTTAAGAACTAGAAGAAATTACTGATCAAATAGAGATTTAATAGCAAAATATTTTTTATTAACTAAATTCAAGTCCAAACTCATGAACCCATAAGCCCATTACCCAATCAAAAAAGTTATTTTGGATATGAAACTTTTGTTATCTAATTGGTTTTTAGAACAATTTTTTATTTATCTTTAATTATTTATTTTTTAAAATGTTAGAGTACTCTTGTTGGGTTATAAAATTTAACATGGTTTTAATCTCGAATGTGAGTGGACCTCATATTTTATTTAGCCTTAAAATGCTTATTACATGTTTTATAAAAACTAATTTCAACTTAAGTTTATGCAAAAATATTCCATCGAGAACGACAATAACAGAAAGTTTTATAAGAAAATAATTGTTTTTTTTATAGTAATTATGCAGTTAATAAGGTCTTATTTTAGATTTTTTGAAGAAACATTTTGGGGGGTTTGATAGCGGTTGCAGTTCAAAGTATTTTTTTGCTTGAAAATGTATCAAAATAATATTTGTTTTTTAATTAGTACTTAAAAGTGTATTTTTATCAAGGTTTTATATCATTATTTTGCACTTGAAGTATCAATAACTCCTTAACTAGAGTATGTTTTATAATAACAGATCTGATAATATAAGATAGCTTTAATTTATGGTAAATGTTCATTTTAAATGCAAGCATATCTCACAATTCAAAAGATTGATTGATGTGATTAACTATTGAAGTGAAAGGACAAAGAAACGGCTAAGATTAGAAAGGAGATGCCGATTCAATTTAAATTGGAACACTATTAAATTATTGGGTCATATTTGAAGCTGTAGATCTTGGATTTCAGCTTAATTTATATGAATGGAAAGCTAAGAAATAGGCCTACAATGTTCATGAATAGTG
>Ga0325400_1000115_pt1 | contig 48910 bp, 58 predicted proteins | sample PopdelMetagenome_2_FD_205662 | JGI IMG/M metagenome (GOLD analysis project Ga0325400, IMG submission 205662) | Populus deltoides microbial communities from Bellville, Georgia, United States - Xylem-PdKOR-R1 | ecosystem: Host-associated > Plants > Phyllosphere > Stem > Wood/Secondary xylem... | reverse complement strand
CGGGCACGCTGTCGCTTGATGCACTTCGCCGCGACCCGGCCGTGCTTGGGGCGCTGACGGGCGGGCGCATGGTGCGGGACGGCGAAGGGCGGGGCCGGGGCGGGTGGGAGCTTCGACCGGCATCCTGAGGCGGGCGCAGGGCGCGCTGGCGCTGCTCGCGGTGCTGGCGGCACCGGCGGCGGCGCAGCAGGCGAGGATCACGCTGCCGGGCGGCACGCTCGGCGAGGCGCTGGCGGCGCTCGGCCGCCAAGCGGCGGTCAGCGCGGCGGTGGATGACCCCATCCTATGGCGCCGCCCGGTGCCGCCGACGCTGGCCGGCAGCCCGGAGGCGGCGGTCAGGATGCTGGCGCGCGCGGCCGGCGCCAGGGCGCGGCGCGCGGGCCCGGCGGTGTGGCGGCTGACCGCGCTCGCCCGCCCCGCGCCGCCGCGCGCCGAGCGCCGGGGCCCGCCGCCCGCGCCCGGCCGCCAGGACGATGCGCCGCCGCCCGAGGACGTGGTCGTCACGGCCAGCAAGCGCAACACGCCGCTCGGCTGGTACGGCGGCAGCGTGACGAGCGTCGGCGCCGACGAGCTGGCGTTCGGCGGCCTGGCCGGCACCGGCCGCGTGGCCCAGCGCACCACCGGCCTGGGCTCGACGCACCTGGGCGAGGGGCGCGACAAGCTGTTCATCCGCGGCCTGGCCGACAGCAGCTTCACCGGCCCGGCCCAGGCGCTGGTGGGCCAGTATCTGGGCGACCTGCGCTTGGGCTACAGCGGCGCGGACCCCAGCCTCCAGCTCTACGACGTGCGCTCGGTGGAGGTGCTGGAGGGGCCGCAGGGCACGCTCTACGGCTCGGGCGCGCTCGGCGGCATCGTGCGCGTGGTGCCCGCCGACCCCGATCCTGCCGCGGCGGGCGGCAGCGCGTCGTTGGGCGTCTCCGCCACCGCGCTGGGCGAGCCGGGGGCGGACGCGGCGGCGATGCTGAACCTGCCCATATCGGATGGCGCGGCGGTGCGGCTGGTCGGCTATGCGCAGCGCCACGGCGGCTATATCGACAAGCCGCTGCTGGACGCCCGCGACGTCAACCGTGCCGACATCGCCGGCGGGCGCGCCGCCTTGGGCGCGGAGCTGGGCGGCGGCTGGCGGCTGGACATCGGCGCGGCGGGACAGCGCATCCGCGGCCGCGACAGCCAGTATGCCGACGAGGCGGCACCCCCGCTCGTCAACCTGCGCGCGCTGCGCGAGGGCTACGACACCGCCTTCGGCCTGGGGCAGGCGTCGCTGGGCGGCGCGCTGGGCGCCGTCCGGGTGCGCGCCACGCTGGGCGCGGTGGGTCAGCGCGTGACCGAGCGGTTCGACGCCACGAGCGCCGCGCCCGAGCCGACGCTGCTGATCCAGGAACAGCGCAGCCGCATGACGACGGGCGAGGTGCGGGCCTGGCAAGAGGGGACGGACGGCGGCGGTTGGCTGGCGGGCGCCAGCCTGATCCGACACCGCCGCGACCTGGAGCGCCGCTTCGTGCCCCCCGTGGGATCGCTTGCTCCGGGGCGCGGCGGCGAGGCGGTGGGCGAGGAAACGCTGTACGGCGAGGGCGGGGTGGCGCTGTGGCGGTGGCTGGTGGCGAGCGGCGGCCTGCGCTTCACCTCCGTCGCGATCCGCGACCGGACGGGAGCGCCCGCCGCCAATCCTTTCGCCGCCGACGACGCCGGGGACGACCGGGTGCGGCGCCAGCGCGTGCTGCTGCCGTCGGCGGCGCTGACAGCCAGGCGCGGGGGCGCCAGCCTCTACCTGCGCTACCAGCAGGGGTTCCGCCCCGGCGGGCTGACGGTGGAGGCGGACCGGGTGCGCCGGTTCCGCAGCGACCGGCTCTACGCCGCCGAGCTGGGCGCGCGGCTGGGCGACGGGGCGGCGGACCGCTGGTCGGCGGCGGCGTCGGTAGCGCGCAGCCGGTGGCACGGCATCCAGGCCAATTTCCTCGACCCCTACGGCCTGCCCGGCACCGCAAACCTGGGCAACGGCACCGTGTTCACGGCGGAGGCGTGGGTGCGCTGGCGCCCGGCGCCGGCCTGGCATTTCGACCTGGGCACCACGTTGAACTGGAGCCGCATCACCGCCTTCACGGCCGAGGCGCGGGCCGCGTCGCAACGCGCGGTCCCCGCCGCGCTGGCGGAGGTGGGGGCGCAGGCGCTGCGGCTTGGCGGCGACGTGCCCAACGTCGCCGACGGAACCGCGCGCGCGGGCGCGGGGTATCGGGGCACGCCCGGCGGCCGGCCCGTGTCGGCCGACCTGTGGCTGCGCTACGTCGGCCGCTCGCGGCTGGGGGTGGGGCCGTATCTGGGCGAGCGGCAGGGCGGCTACCTGGACAGCGCGGCCAGCGTCCGCGTCGGGCTGGGCGCGGTCGGCCTGTCGCTGTCGGCGGAGAACCTGACGGACGCGCGCGGCGATCGCTTCGCGCTGGGCACGCCCTTTCGCTTGGGTCTTGGCCAGGCCACGCCGCTGCGCCCCCGCACAGTGCGGCTGGGGATCGACACGAGCTTCTGAGCGAAAGGTTCCAAGGCTCCGTCGCCTCGTCTCCGTCCTGACCGCAAAAGGTTCAGGACGAAGAGGTTTCCCCCGATCATGCGTACCATCCTGATGGCGTCCTCCGCGGTCGCCGCCCTGCTGTCTGCTCCCGCCGCCGCGCAGGTGGTGATCGGCACCGTCCAGACCGCCCCTGTGCGCACCGCCACCGCCGCCAACGGTCAGCCGTCGGCCGTGACGATCAACGCGCAAGGGGCGGTGGACGCGACCTCCGGTTCGGCCGTGACGCAGGACAGCGCCAGCGTGGTCGTGAACCAGGGGCGCGCCCAGGTGCGCGACGCGGACAATGCCACGGGCATCGACGCCACCGCGGGCGGCGGCGGCATCACCAGCAGCGGGCGGATCGTGGTGGACGAGACCTATCGCCCCGCCGACGCGGACAGCGACGGCGACCTGGACGGTCCCTTCGCCCGCGGCACGAACCGCGCCGGCATCCGGGTGCGCGGGGCGTATGCCGGCGACGTGACCGTCGCCGCCGGCGGCACGGTGGTGGTGCAGGGCAACGACTCCGCCGGCATCCGCCTCGGCGGCCCGCTGACGGGCAACCTGACGCAGGAGGGCAGCGTCACCGTGACGGGCGACCGGTCGGTAGGTGTGCAGACCGGGGCGGTCACGGGCAAGCTGCGGCTGGCGGGCACCATCGGGGCCGTGGGCCAGGGCGCATCGGCTGCGCGCGTTGACGGTCCGGTCGCGGGGCTGCTGGAAATACAGGGCACGCTGACCGCCACGGGCTACCGCTCGGTCACGCTGCCCGCCGACGTGAGCAAGCTCGACGCCGACGATCTGCTTCAGGGCGGCTCCGCGCTGGCGGTGACGAACAGCGTGTCGGGCGGCATCGTCTTCGCCGTGCCGCCCGCGGCCACCACGCCCCCCGTCGCCGACGCGGACCGCGACGGGATCGAGGACGCGCGCGAGGGCACGGCCGTCGTCACCGCCTACGGCGCGGCCCCCGCCGTGCTGATCGGCGGCGCGTCCGCCCTGACCGTCGGTCCGGTGGCGGGGCGAACCGACGGCTTCGGCCTAGTGGCGGACGGTTCCGTGCTGGGATCGGGCGTCTACGCCGGCGTCTCGGGCCAGGGCATGGTGCTGGGCGGCCAGGGCGGCAGCGTGACGGTGGCGGGCGGCATCGCGGTCGGCGGCCGCGTACTGGCGGCCTCCAACGGGGCGAGCGCCACCGCGCTGCGCCTGGGGGCGGGCGCGTCGGCGCCGGTGCTGACGGTGGGCGGCACGCTGGGGGCGACGGGCGGCAACGCCGCGGCCGCCGTCAGCACCGCGCTGCTGGTGGACGCGGGCGCCGGCCTGCCCGCCTTGCGCAACACCGGCACGATCCAGGCGGTGGCGGGCGGCGCGGACGGCACGGCGGTCGCGATCCGCGACCTCTCCGGCACGCTGCGCACCGTGGAGAACAGCGGCCTTGTCAGCGCCACGGGCGGCCTGGCGAGTGCGGGGCGCAGCATCGCCATCGACCTGTCGGCGGCCGGCGGCGACGCGGTGGTGCGCCAGGCGGGCGGCGCCAACATCGGCATCGCGGGCGACGTGTTGCTGGGCGCGGGCAACGACCTGCTCGACGTGCAGGCGGGGTCGGTGATCGGCACCGTGCGGCTGGGCGCGGGGGACGACCGGGTTGTGCTGGCGGGCGCGTCGCGCTTCGCAGGCGCGCTGGACTACGGCACGGGCGGCGGCACGCTTCAGGTCGGCGGCACGTCGGTGTTCGCTGGCTCGCTGGCCAATGCGGGGCGCGTCGCGGTGACGGTGGGCGGCGGCGCGCTCAGCCTGTCCGCGCCGGCCGCGGTGGGGTCGCTCTCCGTGGCGGCGGCGGGCACGCTGGGCGTGACGCTGAGCCAGGCCACGCGCACCGCACCCGCGCTGACCGTGGGCGGCGCCGCGTCGTTCGAGCGCGGCGCCACGCTGTCGGTCGCGATCGGCGGGCTGGTGGGCGCCGAGGGGCGGCATCAGGTGCTGAGCACCGCCGGCGGCATCGCCGGGGCGGACGGCATCGCCTTCTCCGCCGCGGCGCTGCCCTACCTGTTCAAGGGCGCGCTGGTCGCGGCGCCCACCGGCCTGTCGGTGGACGTGACGCGCCGGACGGCGGCGGAGCTGCAACTCGACCGGCCGTCCGCGCAGCTCTACGACGCGGCCTACGCCTCGCTGCTGAACGACGCGGAGCTGGCCGGCGCCTTCCTGGGGATCGGCGGTGGCGAGGGGGGACCCGCCACCTTCCGCCAGACGCTGGCGCAGCTGCTGCCCGACCAGGCGACGGGCACGTTCGAGATGGCCACCGCCGCCGCGCGCGCGACCGCGCGCGTGATCGCCGACCCCACGGGCCTGCTGCGCGAGGCGGGGAACTGGGGCTATTGGGCGGCTCCCGTGGGCGTGCAGCTCAAGACCGGATCGGTCGCGGCCGGCGGCTACGAGGTGTCGGGCTGGGGTGCGGCGGCGGGCGCGGAGCGGCGCGTCGGGCCGGGCCAGATCGGCGTCTCGCTCGCCTATCTGGACAACCGCCAGTCGCAGCGCGCCAACCTGAACCGCGTCGACGGCACGCAATACGAGGCCGCGGCCTATTGGCGCGGCGGCTGGGGCGGGTGGCTGACCACCGCGCGCGCGTCGGCGGCGCGGATCGACTTCGACGGCCGCCGCCGGTTCCTGGGCACCGGCGGCACCACCCAGATCGACCGGCGCTCGGACGCGAGCTGGGGCGCCGGCCTCTACTCGGGCGCGGCGTCGGTGGCGTGGGAGGGGGGCAGCGAGCGCTTCTTCGTGCGCCCGACGCTGGCGGTCGATTACTACCGGTTGGTCGAGGACGCGCACCGCGACGTGCTGGCCACCGCCACCGCGCCCAGGGGCGCCGCGCTGTCGGTGGACAAGCGCACCAGCGACGAGCTGGCCGGCACCGCCAGCCTGGCGGTGGGGCTGGACGTCTACAATCGCAGCCGCAGCTGGACCGGCAAGGTGGTGGGCGAGAACTGGTTCCGGCTGGAGGTCGAGGGCGGCCGGCGCGAGGTGCTGGCGGGCGCGCTGGGCGCCACGGTGGCGCAGTTCGACGGCGGCCAGCGCTTCACCATCGACCCGGAGGGCGAGCGCAGCGGCTGGATCGGCCGGGTGCGCGCGATGGGCGGGTCGAGCCGCTGGCGCCTGGCGGGCGAGGTGGGTGCCGAGCAGCGGCTGGGCGACGCCGCGCTGTCCGCGCGCGGCAGCCTGACCGTCAGGATGTAGCCCGGGGTTCGGTTCGCCGACGCCGACGCGGCACCACCCGGCCGCTCATGGTCTTATCCCGTCCGGGTGGTCGGTGGAGGGTGCGGGCCGGTGCCGCCCCGGTTCGGCTTCGCCGGATCGGACGCTATGGGACGCCGCCGCAGGGTCCCGACCCCGCGGTGCCGCGCACCAGCGTGACGGGGGCCGTGAGGCCCGAGGGCTGGGGCACGACCGCATCCGTGTCCTGGTCCTGGAACCGCTCGCCGTAGCGCGCGGTCAGCAGGCGGCGGTCGGGGCGCGGCCGCGCGGCCAGCGCGTCCAGCGCGGTGTTGGCCACCCGCACCTCCAGCGTGTTGCGCCCCGGCCGCACGAGCGCCTCCAGGTCCAGGCGATAGGGCGGGGCCCACAGCACGCCCGCGTCGCGCCCGTTCACCAGCACGCGCGCCGCGTCGCGCACCGGCGCGTCCAGGTCGGCGCGGTGGCGCGCGCGCGTGTCGCGGGGGCGTGGCGTGCCCTGGCCGAAGTCCAGCGCTAGGCATGTGCCGGGCGCCACCGCGGTGTCGAAGGTCGCGCGGTAGGCGACGGTGCCCGAGTAATGGCGCAGTTCGGGCAGGTCGGCCCAGCTGCCCGGCACCGCCGCCGGCCGCGCGGGCTGCCCGTCCGCCGCCAGCGTCCAGCCGGTGACGGCGGTCGCGGCGAGGCGGCGGCTGGGCGTTCCTTCCGCCGATGCGGCCCCACCCGCGCGCGGCAGGAACAGGAAGCGCGACTCATAGGGGGCGAGCGCCACGCGCACTTCGCCCGTGCCGGCGGGCAGGCGCGTGCCCGCCGCCGCGTCCCACCACTGGCCGCCGCCGGCGTCGCCGGCGAAGCGGACGCTGGCGTCCAGCGGCCGGTTCGCGGTGTTCGCCACGAAGTAGAGCGTGCCCGCGTCCAGCTCGCGGCGGACGAACCCCAATTCGGCCGGCGCGCCCGCCACGTCGGGCGCGGCCGCCGCGCGCAACCGCTCGGGCAAGCCCGCCGTGCCGACGCCCGTCGCGGCCCGGCCCGCCAGCCGCCGCGACGCGGCCGCCACCGCGCGCGTCGCCGCCGCGTCCCTCAGGCCGCCCGACAGGGTGGGAAGCGCGCCCACCGCCACCAGCCGCCCGCCGCCCGCGATCCAGCGCTCCACCGCGGCCCAGGCGCGCGCGTCCACCCGCGTCATCGGCGGCAGCACCAGCACGCGCGCGTCCAGCCTGCCCGCGCGCACCGCGGCGGCGTCCACGAAGTCGAAGCCGAACCCTGAGTCCAGCACCTGCCCCACCAGCGCGTCGGGCACGCGCTCGCGCATCGCGTCGTTGGCGGACGCGCGCTCGGGCCGCATGGCGGCGAACGCATCCTCGATGGGCAGGTAGATCGCGACCCGGTTGGCGGGCCGCCCCTGGCGCAACAGGAAGGACGCGCGCGTCAGGTAGCGCGTGACCGCCGGCATGGCCGTGTCGTACCACGGATTGCGGTCGCTGAGCGCGGCGGCCGCGTAGAAGGCCCAGCCGGGGGCGCCGGCCGCGGGCGGGCTGTAGGGCCAGCCGTGGCCGACCAGCTGCGTCACGCCTTGCAGGAAATGGCGGTCGGCCTCCGCCTTCATGTCCAGCGGGGTCGCCGCCCAGGCTGGCGAATGCAGCCAGGTCCACGTCTCCGACGACACCACCGGCCGGCCGTAGAGGTGGGCCGCCGACGTGGCCCAGCGCGTCGAGGTGAAGCTGCGCCAGTCGTCGCCCTCGCCTTCCGGAAGCGCCACGGCGGCGTTGGCGGAGAGGGTGACGGGCGGCGTGCCGTAGACCTGGGCGCGGAAGCGCGTGCCGTGCGCGCTTGCCCACCGGTCCACCAGCGTCAGGTAGCGTTCCTCCACCAGCTCGGACAGCGTCAGCGCCCAGTCGTGGCGAACGCCGTCGCCGCCGGCCGCGTTCAGGAACAATGCGGGCAGGTGGGGCAGCAGGTCGTAGCCGCGCCGCCGCCGGAACTCGGGCAACAGGTCGCCGGTCCAGCTGGCACCGTACGCTTCCAGGCTGTCGGAGAAGAGCGCGTCGGGCGGGCGCTGACCTGCGAAGGCATCGAGCAGCGGCTGCGCCACGGCGGACAGGTGCAGCGCGACCGCGGCCGGGTCCATGTGGTCGAGCACGTAGCCCTCGCCGCCGACGGCCGCGCGCTTCACCTGCTGGCCCGTGCGGCCGGCGACGAAGACCAGCAGTTCGCGCGGGGCGTCGGCGGGCGCGAAGCGCGCGGCGTCCGGGTCGGACAGCCGCACCGGCGTCAGCGGCCGGTCGGCGCGGCCGGGGGCGGCCGGGCCGATGGCGGCGGACAGGAACGTCTCGCCGTCCGCCAGGCGGGGCAGGGGAGCGCCGTCCGACCCGGCGGACACGGGCACGCGCACCATGCGCACGTCCGCCGAAGCGCGATCCAGCGGCACGTGCGGCCCGCCGAAGGGCCAGCCCGTGCCGCCCGTCACGTCCACGCGTAGGCCGGCTGCGCGCGCGGTGCGGCCCGCGTGCGCCAGCACGTCCAGGAAGGGCCGCGACAGGAAGGGCGAATTGCGCAGGCCCGGCAGCGCGCCGTCGGGCGTCAGGGGATAGACGGGCTGCACCTCGAACCCGCCGAAGCCGCCGCGCTTCATGGCCGCGATCTCGCGGTCCACTTCCGCCGACTCGGCCGCCGGACCGAACCACCACCAGCGGACCATGGGCCGCGCGTCGGTCGGCGGCTCTTGGAAGCCGCGCCACAGCGCGTCCTCCGGTGCGGCCCGCCGTCCGGCGGGTGCGGCCGTCTGCCCGGCGGGGGCCGGGGCCGCCGCGACCGCGCACAGGAGGAGCGCGGCTCGGCGGCGGCTCACGCCGCGCGCTCCGCGCCGATCTGCTCCAGCGACTTGCCCTCGTTGCGCGGCGCCCAGACCAGGCCGATGGCGCCCGACGCGACCAGGAAGCCCGTCAGGATCCAGGCCAGCGTCGTGAAGTCGTGCGCCAGCGTCGGCACGGCCAGGCTCCAGATGCCCAGCCCCACGCGCACGACGGCGAAGGTCAGCCCCTGGGCGGTGGAGCGCACGGCGGTGGGGAACAGCTCGGACGACCAGAGCTGAAAGAAGCTCTGCGCGCCGAAGCCGCCGGCGATCCCCATCACCACGATATGGACGATCACCACCTCCAGCCGAAAGCCGAACACCGCGAGCAGCGCCATGCCGACGACGTGGAGGACGGCCGATATGCCGAACAAAGTGCGCTGGTTCACCTTGTCTGACAGCGTCATGAAGACGCCCAGGATCGAGACCATGCCGATCAGGAAATAGCCCGCCGGCACCACGGTGGACGCCCATTCGGGCAGATTGTTCTGCTGGATCAGATAGGGCGTGAAGAAGCCGTTATAGCCTGCCCACAGGTTCCAGAAGCCGTACATGCCCGACAGGAACAGGATGGAGCCCAGATAGGGCGCGCGCAGCAGCGCGGTCCAGGGGATGCACGCCACCCCCGCCCGTCCCTTCACCTCCGCCTGCGCCTCCACCCAGCGGCGCGACTCGTGCATCCGCGAGCGAAGAAAGGTGAGCGCCAGCGCCAGCACCAGCAGGTGCCCGAACAGCCAGCGCACCCCGTCTATGCCGAAAGGTTTCAGGAAATAGGCCGCGCCCAGCACGACCACCGGCCCCAGATACCAGAGGATCTGCGCCACGCCGGAGTGCGCGCCTCGGCTGTCATCGGGCGCCTGCTCGGCGATCAGCGACCAGGAGGCCGGAATGTCCGCCCCCACCGCCAGCCCCACCAGCACGAAGCCCAGCACGATCATCCAGGGCGCCGACGCGAACACCAGCCACGCCATGCCAAAGGCGTAGAACAGCATGTCGTACTGGTAGATCCTCTTGCGCCCGAACCGGTCGCACAGCACGCCGCCGATCAGCGCGCCCACGCCCGCCGATATGGCGTTGGCGCTGAACGCGCCGATCAGGCCGATGAACCCGTCCGACAGGCCGTAGATGTTCTTCCAGAACGCCAGCGCCACCGAACCCGCGACGATGGAGCCCGCGTCGATATAGTTGGCCAGCCCCGCCAGGATCGTGTCGCGCCAGCTTCCTCGTTGATCGCCCGCCATGTGGCCGTTCCTCCCCGAACTCCGTTTCGGCGCGACCGATGCCACGAATGGGCGGCGGGGGCCATGCACCATGTGAGAGGGGGGTGCACGATATGGTGTCAGAACCTGATCGGGGCCTCGTTCACCCGCACGTCGCGGAAGTCGACGCGCACGTCGTCCGCCCGTGCCAGCGCTGGATCGCGCAGCGTCACGTCCACGTCGGCGAACGCGACGCGGCCGAAACGCGTCTGGCTGGGATTGCCGCGGATCGTGCCGAACCGCCCGAAACGTCCGCGCAGGCCGGTGAAGGACACGCCGTCCACGCGCGAGCGCGGCGGCGGCCGGCCCTTCAGGTCGCGATACTGCGTCCAGGGGACGATCTCGACGATGCTGCCCCCGTCGGCGTCCAGCAGGATGTCGCGGAACCGTACGTCCTCGTAGCGCTGGGGCGTGTCGGGGCGCAGCTTCAGCCGCGCCAGCACCATGTCGCCCGTGACGCGGCAGTTTTCCACCGTCACGCCGCGCACCAGCGTCGCCTCGCTGCCGCAGGACAGCGCATTGTGCCCGCGGCGAAAGTGGCAGTTGCGGACATGCAGGTCGGTGACGGGCGGGCTGTCGCGGTCCGCCAGGGCGAAGGGGCCGCGCGACCCCTTGGCAGCGATGCAGTCGTCCGTGACGGAGAAGGTGCAGCCAGCCACCGTCACCCCCTGGCAGCTGTCGACGTCGATGCCGTCGCTGCTGGGGGCCTGGGCATAGTCGTCGGGCACTTCGAACCGCGCGTTGCGCACCGTCGCGCCGCGGCAGCGATAGAGGTGCAGGTTCCAGAACTGCGAGTCGCGAAAGGTGACGCCTTCCACCACCACGTCGTCCGACCGCTCGATCAGCGCGAGCCGCGCGCGGGGCACGCCGATGTTGGGGAACTCGGACGGCACGGGGGCCGCGCGGCGCAGCTGCCAGAACCGGTCCCATACCGGCCGGCCCGCCCCGTCCAGCACGCCCGCCCCCGTGATCCGGAGGCCGTGGCACCCGTCCGCGTTCAGGAGCGCGGGCGTGAAGGCGGGCTCGAAATGCCCCTCGATCCGCGTGCGGCGCGGCGGGAAGTGGCGCGCGTCCGGTGCCGTGCAGCGCAGCACCGCGCCCGCCTCCAGGTGGAGGTTGACGCGCGGGCGCAGGAAAAGCGCGCCGGTGAGGAACACGCCCGGCGGCACCACGGCCGTGCCGCCGCCCGCGACGGCCAGTTCGTCGATCACCGCCTGGATCGCCGGCGTGTTCACCGTCCGTCCGTCGCCCACCGCCCCGCGGACCGCGACGGATACGCGCCGCCCGTCGGCCGCGCGGGCCAGCGACGGCAGAATCAGCAGCCCGCCCGCGAAGCCGCGCCGCGTGATCGTCACTCTGGGAACCGTATGATGGGGGATGGAGCGGGTAACGAGCACCTAACTCGATGTTCGCAGTTGTCCGCTGTCGTCCGGCTAACCCGTGGTGTTCCCTCACCGTTTACGTCTGGCGTTCCGCTAATGTTCGTTGACGTTCGCATATAACCACCTCATAGTGTGGGGATGCAAGGTGGGACAGGATGCCGAAGCTGACCGCCCCTGGCGTGCGTGCCGCAGGACCTGGGCGCCATCAAGACGGCGACGGGCTATACCTGCACGTCCAGCCCGGCGGTGCCCGCTCCTGGCTGCTTCGGGTTCAGGTCGATGGCAAGCGCCGCGACATCGGGCTGGGCACTGCCGACCTATCGCCCCGGTCCATCGGCAAGGGGGAGGTGTCACCGATCATCATCCCCCTCTTGCAGCGCAAGCTCCTGACGCTGGCCGAGGCGCGGGAGAAAGCGCGGATGCTGAGGGAGGCGGCGAAGGCTGGGCTAGACCCGATCCTGGAACGCGACCGCGAGCGCCGTCGCATCCCCAGCTTCCGGGATGCCGCCATACAGGCGCATGCTGCGTGGAAGGAGGGCCGCAAGGACAAGGAGGCGGCAACCTTCCTGCGCTCGCTCGAGATCCACGCCTTTCCCGTGATCGGTGACCTGCGGGTGGATACGGTCGGCGCGAGCGAGATCAGCACGGTTCTGGCGCCGATCTGGACCGCGAAGCCGGATATGGGGCGGAAGGTGCGCCAGTGGGTTGGCCGGGTGCTCAACTTCTCGCACGGCAAGGGATGGCGGGCCACGGAAGCACCGGGCAGGTCGGTGACCGCCTCGCTCCCCCGCCAGCCCAAGGGTGGCAACTACGTGGCCATGCCCTACACGGACGTGCCGGCGCTGGTGGCGAAGCTGCAAGCGGGTGCGCCGACCAGCGGGCGGCTGCTCGTGCTGTTCCAGATCATGACCGCTGCCCGGCCCGGCGAGGCCCGCAAGGCGCGCTGGGGTCAGATCGACGCCGATGCGCGCGAGTGGAAGCGGCCCGCCGACATCATGAAGGCGGGCGAGGAGCATATTGTCACGCTCAGCAGCGCTGCGTTGGCGGTGCTGGAGAAGGCCAGGGCGGGGCGGACGGTGAAGCCCGGCGATCTCCTGTTCCCCGGCCGTGGTGGCAAGCTGATGAGCGACATGACCGCGAACAAGGTGTTGAAGGACGCCGGCCACTCGGTCGACGCGCACGGCTTCCGCTCGTCGTTCCGGGATTGGGCGGCCGAGAAGATGCCTGACATACCCGATCCCGTCGCCGAAGCTGCACTGGCCCACGTCGTGCCGGACAAGGTGGTGCGGGCGTACAAGCGGACCACGTTCCTCGACATGCGGCGGCAGCTGCTGGAGGGGTGGGGCAGGTACGCTGCAACGTATAAGTTGGAACGGCCTAATGAATAAGTCCGGTGAGACTACTCCGTTAGAATGGCTTACCCCAGCTCATGCGGTTGCTATCTTGGCGCCACGTTTGGTTCGTCCAGATGATGCACGCGCCATCGAGCTTATTTTAGATCATGCGGCTGAAGGATGCATCTCATCAAAAGTTAGGCGCATTGCGATCGCCTCGCGTGCGGGGACCTCGATTGAGGAGGGCCATGCAATCCCAGCGTATCTGTGGCGCGCCATCAGAGATGGATCAACCTACGCCTGCTGGGACACGGGCGATTTTGACGTTCAATTCTATGATGTTGATCAAGGCTGGATAACAGCCACCTTCCGTGGGACGCGCGTCGCCTTCAAAGATGTAGATGCCCTAGTCCCGCTTCCATATGCGACTGCGACTGATACGCCCGTTAGCTTTGAAAAGCCTCTTTTGGCATGGTCTGAAGATCAAATGCGCTCAGCTATTGCCGCCTGTCCCGTTGCAAATCGCGAAAGAGCTTGGAAGCAGCATTTCGCGCCCACCTTACACGAGCATGGGTGGAACAATACGGCGTGGCGTCATCTCTGGTCGGATGCTCGTGGTTCGAAGGGCCGGACGGGCCGCCCTCCGCAGTCAATGTCGTAATACGCGCTTTGCGCGCGCAACGCGCGTTTCTGTGCGCGTTTCTCATGGTCCAGTTCGCTGTCGCCCGCCGGCAACCGCCGGCCCCACGGAGACGACGCTATGGACACCCTCACCGTCACGGTCGATAGCGCCAAGAAGGCGCTCGGTGTCGGCCGCACCACTCTCTACTCTCTTATCGCGACCAATCAGCTTGAAACGATCAAGATTGGCCGGCGTCGACTGATCAAGGCGGACAGCATCCGCGCCCTCGTGGATCAGGCCGCGTGATCGGCCATGCCTGTCATCAAGGGCGCGCTTCGGCCTGAAAACGAAGCACCCCGCGCGACCTGGCAGGGTCCGCGGGGTGGCACGATTTACTTCAGCAGCAACGCCAACGCAGATACCACCACGGCGCTCCGGCTTCAACGCCTGAGATTGCTCGGCATCATCGGTCAGCGTGCGAGCATGCTTGCCTCCCTCGCATGGGGGGATGCCGCATGACCGCGCCGTTCCCCAGCGAGCGCGAAGCGGCACTGGCGCTGCTGTCGTCCGACGTGCCGCTGACCCGTAAGGCCGGCTCGTTCCTCGGACAGACGGCGGTGGACCCCACGCCGCTGACCGAGGCGCAGGCCAAGTGGCTCGTCCAGCTGCTCGACCGTGCCGGCCTGCCGCCCGTCGCGGCGGGAGTTGTGGCGTGATGGCGCCCGCGGCCCTCAGCATGGCGAGCGAAGCCATGCCGCTCGGCGATGGCTTCACCGCGACGTTCACGCTCGCGGCTGGCCGGATCGACGTGGCGTTCAACCGTGACCTCCCTAAGGGACGGAAGGCGCGGCGCTACCTGCCCGCCTACCGTCGTGCCCGCGATGAGTTCCTGCGGCGCGTGTCGCATCGGACCGGCCTGACGGTCGGGGTGGTGGAAGTATGAGCGCCGCCGAAGCCATCACCCGCGCCTACAACGGCGAATGGCACGGTGATTACGGTGCCATTCCTACGCCGGGCCATAGCAAGCGCGACCGCGGCACCACCGTCCGCGACGGTGAGGACGGCGACGTGCTGTTCAATTCCTTCAACGGCGGTGACTGGCGCGCGCTGAAGGATGAGTGCCGTGAACGCGGCTTCCTGCCCGAGCGGGGGCGGTTGAACGGTGGTGGCGGCGCATCAGGTGCCGCATGGCGCGACGTGGCGGCGTTCGAATATGCCGACGCTGACGGCACCGTCCTCTACCGCACCGTGCGTCGCGAGAAGCAGGGCGAGCGCAAGAAGTTCGTCGCGCAGCGTCCTGACGGTCGCGGCGGCTGGATCAACGGCATGGGTGACGTGGAGCGCGTACCGTACCGGCTGCCCGACATTCGCGCCGCCGTCGCCAGCATGTCGGATGGCGATGCCCCGCCGTTGGTCTATCTGACCGAGGGCGAGCGCAAGGCGGACAAGCTGGCGTCCTGGGGCTTCGTGGCGACCGCAGTGGCGTTCGGCGCGAAAGGCTGGCGGGATAGCTACGCGCAGGCCCTGTCGGGATGCACGGTGGTGATCTTGCCCGACAACGACGATGAAGGGCGCGGCTTCGCCGACACGGCAGCGGCGAGCATCCGCGCGGCCGGCGGTGCCGCACATATCCTGTCGCTGCCCGACCTGCCGCCCAAGGGTGACGTGATCGACTGGAAAGGCACGGCGGACGATCTGCGTGCGCTTACGGACGCCGCGATCAGCGGTCCGGCCGAGGCGCCCGAGACGTTCCCGGTCGCCGACCTGACCGCCTGGGCCAAGCAGGCGCCGGTTGCGAAGGCCTTCGTCATGGCCGGCACCATCCCGGAGGGCGAGGTGACGCTGTTCACCGGCGGGGGCGGGACCAACAAGTCGACGTTCGGCCTCCAGCTGTGCGCGTGCGCCGCAGCGGCCCTGCCCATGCTCGGCATCGCCGTGACCCCCGGCCACGCCCTCTACGTGACGGCCGAGGACGAGGATCGCGAGAACCACTGGCGGCTGTCCAAGATCGCCGGGGCGCTCGGCACAACGTTCGACCGGCTGGCGGGGCGGCTGCACGTCGCCTCGCTGCGTGGGCGGCTCAACAACGAGCTCGCCACCTACGACCAGGAAGGGAGGATCAAGACGGCGCCGGCCTACAATCTGCTGCGCGCCACCATCGTGTCCACGGGCGCCCGGCTGGTGGTGCTCGACAACCTCGGGCACCTCTACGTCGGCAACGAGAACGACCGCGGTCAGGTGACCGCGTTTATCAACCTGCTCTACGCACTGTGCCGCGAGCTCGGCGTGACCATCGTGTTGATCGCGCACCCGAACAAGGCGGGTGACAGCTACTCCGGCTCCACCGCCTGGCTGAACGCCGTGCGTTCGCAGATCGTGCTCCAGCGGCCCGAGGACGGGCTGGACCCCGACGCACGCGTATTGACGGTGGGTAAGGCCAACTACGCCCGGCCGGACCAGCAGTTAGCATTCCGGTGGCACAACTTCGCGCTCGTGCGGGACGAGGACCTGCCGCAGCAGCAGCGCGACGAGATGGCGGCAACCATCGCGGCGACCCACGACAACGAGGTGTTCCTGGCGTGTCTAGCCGAGCGCAATCGGCAGGAACGCCCCGTGTCTGAGAACAAAGCTTCTCGAACCTATGCGCCTAAGGAGTTCACCGAGATGCCAGAGGCGCGTGGCCTATCGGCGGCGCGATTGGAGGCGGCGATGGAACGCCTGTATCGATCAACTCGGATCGGTCGGGGCGTCGTCTGCCGCACCGGGCGCAAGGATCGGGAAGGCCTCATCAAGTGCGCCGACGTACGCGCTGACCCCGCGCTGACAGGCCGCGCCGACGTGCGCGCTGTAGATGCGCCGACGTGCGCCCACACACACCCCTATACTACGTATAGGGAGGCGGGGCCCCTTGAGGGTCCCCCCGCCTCCCATGTCGAGCAAGCCAGCAGCGACCATCCCGTCGCGTCGTCCGATGACGACCTGACCGAGTGGACCGACTGATGGGCGGGCAGTCCGAACCCATGTCGAACCTCGCGGTCGAGCCGATGGAAGCGGTCCGCCAGCCTGTGCGGGTCCGGCTCACGGCCGGGCAGTTGGCGGAACTGCGCAGGATGCCGGAGGCGGTGATGACCGGGCTCCGGGTTCTGCGGGACGGTGCGGTGCCGAGCGTCGCGGACACGGCGGCATGGCACGGGATCGTGCTGGACGCGATCCACCTGGCGGCGGACGGCTGGGCGGGCCGGGCGCTACGGCTGGGCTGGTCGATGCACGACCTGTGGGGCGTGTCGCCGGACTGGGAGGGGCTAGCCGTATGGTTGGCCGGACACCGGCTCCTGCTGCTGGATGACCGGTCGGCGGTGGCCGATGCCGGGGACGGACGGCGGGTCCAGTTCACCCGGTGCCGTCACGGCATGCCGGGCGCGCGGCTGCTGTGGGAATTGGGCTGATGCTGTGGCCCTTCGCCGAGAGCCTGTACGTCCTGGCGGGCGGTGTCCTGGCCCCGCTGCTGATGCGCATGCAGCATCCAACCACGGTGCACACCGCCAGCTTCGACCCTGCCGCCGCGCTCGCCGTCGTGACGGGCACGATCCTCCTGTGGCCGGTCCTGCTGGCGCTGGCCTTCGAACGCGGCGGATCACGATGACCGGAGAGACGAACATGACCCAGATGCTACGTTTCACCCGCCCTGAGTTCGCGGGCTACCTGTTGGCGCGCCGTCCCGTATCCGATCCGCCCGAGGACGGCACGATCTGCTTCGTGGACGCCGCTGCCGCGGACGACATCACCCACCGCCCCGTGATCGCCATGTACCGCGACGGCGCATGGACGAACGGCGTCGGCACGCCGCTGCCCTTCGCGCCGACCTTCTGGTCCACGATCAAGAGCAAGACCGATGGCGAATGACCGGCCTACCAACCTTGGCGACATCGACCCCGCGGCGACGGACGTGGCGACCGCGCCCACGCAGCGACGGACGAAGCGAGCCGTTCAGCCTATGCCGGCGCTGCTCGAACCTTGGGCGGTGAAGGCGAAGGCCCGCATGTCCGCGCGTCCCGCATCCCCTGGCCTGATGCTCGAACGTCGCGGCCCCAACGACTTCGTGCCGGTGTCGCCGCACGACAACGACGAGGTGTGGCAGCTCCAAATCCACGACGCGTTCGGCACCCGCTCGCCGTCCACTGTGCGCGTGTTCATCGAGCAGCTGCGGACCCTGTGCGGTCAGAGCTGGGACGAGCAGGACCACGCCTGGCGCCCGAGCGAGACGGAGCTGACCGCTGCGCTGAACTTCGTGAACAGCGTCCAGCCACGCAATGAGGCGGAGGCAGGCTTGGCCGCGCAGATGCTCGCCGTCCACTTCATGACCATGCGGCTGTCGGCGGAGGCGCTGAGGACCAGCGATGCCAGGACGGCATCGGTCGCCGGCAAGCTGGCCCGCACCTACGCCATGCAGATGGACACGCTCCAGCGGGCACGGGGCAAGGGACGGTCGACGCGCCAGCACATCACCGTCCGGCACGAGAAGCACATCCACAGCCACCAGCACCAGCACGTCGCCGCGTGGGGTTGTGCGCCTCCCCCTTCCGTCCCCCGCGCCACCGGAGAGCACCATGTCGAACGGATCGAACACCGAGCCGCCCATGATGGCGGAAGCGCCCCGCTGCCAGGCCCAGACACGGGCGGGGCGGTCGTGCCGCTCGCCGGCCGTCGTCGGAAAGCGGGTCTGTAGGATGCACGGCGGCATGTCGCCCGGTGCGCCGAAGGGACCGGCGAACGGCCGCTGGAAGGGCGGTGCGTGGACGCGGGAGGCTCGGGCTCTGCGCGCGCGAGCGGCCCAGCTGCTCGAAGCGGTATCGGGGTCGGTAGATGGCTGACTTGGGACCGACCGGGCTGGCGAACGTCCTCATGGACAGGATCGCCGACGCGAAAGCGGCGCTGGCAGACGCGGCGACCCGTGCCGAGCGCAAGGGGCTAAACCGAAGCCTGCATCGTCACCGTCAACTGCTCGGCTGGTGTCAGTCGCGGGCGGGATACCGGACGGCTGTGAACCTGACAAAGAGGGAAGGTGAACTGTGACCGACCAGCCTGATACCCCACACACTCACGCGGACACGATGGCGTGGCTCGACGACGTCAACGCCCAGGCGGGCTCCAATCCCCTAATTCGGTTCATGGCGCTTCCGGCGGCGTTGCTGGTGGGGCGTGACGCCGAGTTGGAAGGCGGTGAACGGGGGACGCGCCAGCTCGCCGGGCTTCTCACGCACTCGGTTCGCGCTGCCATAGAACGGAATGACGAAGACAAGGCGAAGCGCTTGGGTGCGGAACTGCTGGCAGTGCTGTCCGACATTGCCGACCTCGGGGACGAGGAAACCGCCACCGGTATTAACACGGTGGCTGAGGAGGTGGGTGCGGATGTGGTCGAGCTCGCGCGACACATCGGGCGGTTGCGGGCGTCTCGGTGAGTAGCGTGATCCTTGCCTCGCGGATGTCTGGAATGAGGTGGAAAGCGGATGTGGAGTGGATTGCTTACATTCTTTATGCAGTGGTAATGTGATGGGCAGATGATCTTCCCGCCAAACGGCAAGGCATTGCTCGCAAGCTATCGGGTGGGCCGGGATGGAAGGTGATTGTGCATTTTGCGGCCAGCGTGCCATTTTGCGTGACAGTCACGTTCTGCCTGCATTTCTGTACCGGTGGTTGAGGGGAGGATCAGGAACCGGCCATATTCGCAACACAGACAACCCGAACCGTCGCGTTCAGGACGGCTTAAAATTCCCCTGGTTATGTGGTGCGTGTGAGCAGAAGTTTAGTAAGTATGAGACAGCTTTCGCAACGAAGCTCTTTCACGTCTGGAACGAGGGCCGCGGAAATTTGCACTACAGCGAATGGCTTCTAAAATTCTGCGTTTCAATATCCTGGCGGGTGCTTCGCTTCGCTCGTGGCAGGAACCCTAATCATAGGTACACGTGCGAGCAGCAGGCGCTTATGGATCAAGCAGAGCAGCGATGGCGCGCTTTTCTAAATGACGAAGTTCCTCATCCCGGCGCTTTTGAGCAGCATTTACTACCCCTTGGCCTCATCGAGAGCGCGAGTGTTCCTAATCTACCCAGAAACTTCAATCGATTCCTAGCGCGCGCGGTGACGCTAGACATTATTGGATCTGATAGAACCGTAATGACTTTTGCCAAGCTCGGGCCGTTCTCAATTTTCGGTCATATTCAGGGGCAACGAAAAGATTGGTCCGGGAGTAAGGTACATGTAAGAGATGGGTCACTTGGACCTGGCAAATACATCATCCCGGCGGGAATTTTGAGCCTCTTAGTCGATAAGGCAAATTTAGTCGCGAGGGCGATGGATAGAATGTCCGATAACCAACGATCAAAGGTTGATCAGCATATAATAGACAATGTCGACGCTTTCCTAGCTTCAGAACAGTTTAGGGCAATAGAGGCTGATGCTCGAATGTTTGGTGTTGAGGCTGTTACAGCGAGGTTGAGCGGCGCTCAAGTCGATAAGTAGAGCAGGAACGGCCTGGGAAATGAGTGGATTGGTGGCATCATGCCACGGTAGGGGGAGGCGGCAGCGGAACGCCGTCAAATCACGCCGGAGCTGGAGGCGATCACCCGCCCGGCGCATGTCCCCGCACTAGCGTCTACCGAGCGCGTCAGTGCGGTCGCCTAAATCACTCGGAGCACGCAGAGCCATTGGGGACAATTTAGGGATGTGGGCGTAAGCGGACGTCGGCACCCTAGCTGATTTTTCTGTTCAACAGGGGGCTTGCATATTCGACAATATGCCATGCCCTATGCCTATTCGCCTGATCGCAAGCCCGAGCAGCACGACCGCCGCGTCGGGTTGCGCATGCCGGCCAGCCTCTACGACGCGGTAGAGCAGCAGGCGGAACGACGCGGCCTGCCGCTGTCGACCTTCGTCCGCACGGCCCTCCAGCGCGAAGTGGGGACCGCCTGATGGTCGCCCCCATGATCGCGGCGGCCGGCATCGGTGCGCTCGGTTCTGTCATCGGCGGCCTGTTCGGCGGCGGCGGTGCCAAGAAGGCGGCACGCATCCAGCAGCAGACCGCCCAGATGCAGATCGCTGCCAACGAGCGGAACCGGTCGGAGATGGTCGGGCTGTCTCAGCCGACCATCGACCGCGGCAACGCGGCGGCCAGTACGTATTCGGCGCTACTGGGGCTCGGCGGCGACCCGGTGGCTTCATCCGCCGCGCTGGACACGTGGCGCGGCTCGACGGGCTACCAGGACGTTCTCGACACCGGCCTGAGGGCCGTCAACTCGAACGCCTACGCGCGAGGCATGGGCGACAGCGGCGCGACGCTACGGGCGTTGCAGCGCACCGGATCGACGCTGGCGAACCAGAACCAGCAACAGTACCTCGCCAACCTCAACGCCCTCATTCAGACGGGCAACAGCGCCATCGGCAACGTGGCGGGCGTGTCGACGGCGACGACGCAGGCGAACAACCAAGCGCTCGGATCGGCAGCGGATGCCAGTAGCAACGCAGCGCTGATCGGGTCGGCGAACACGCAGGCCATGCTCCGCAACCTCACCAACATCGGCATGGGGCAGGCCAACGGCGGCCTGGGGTCGAGCTACTCCAACGCCGCGCCGGGCTTCACCGCGGCGGGCGTCGCCAACCTCAATCCCGCCGTGCAGTCGCTGCTCTCGCTGAACAGGGGTATCTTCTGATGGCCGTGAACTGGGGTCTGGCCGCGTCGGGCCAGGGGTTCGACTATCTCGAGAGCCTGCGCGCCATCGGCCAGCAGAACGTCCAGCAGGAGCAGCTAGGTCAATTGCAGCTCCGCCGGCGGGTTGGCGCTCAGGTGCAAGCCGGTGATACCCGTGGCGCGTCGGCGACGGCGTTGCAGGGCGGGGACTTCGAGACGGCGCAGAAGATCGCGTCGTTGCAGGACGCCGACCGGAAGCGGCTGGCGGGCGAGGCTCGGGTCTATGCCGGCGTGGCGACGCGGCTGCGGTCCGTGCCGCAGGACCAGCGGGAGGTAACCTTTGCCAAGCTGGCCCCGATCCTGTCGCGAGCGGGCTTCGCGCATCATGAACTCGCCGACCTGGATCTCAGCGACCAAGGGCTGGACGGCTACATCCAACTTGGTCGCGACATCCTGGACCACAGCGACGCACAGGACGAGCCGAGCGTGATCCGGTCGCTGCGCGCCATCGGCATCGACCCGCAGTCTGAGCAGGGCCGCGACCTTGTGACGCGCAGCATCGCCGCGCCTCGGTTTATCCAGAAGCCGGACGGTTCCTTCATGGTGGTGGGTGGACCTGGCCCCGGTTCGGGTTCGGCGTCCGCCGAGCCGCCACCGAACGGTCGCGGTCCTGCTCCCGGTGCTATCGAGGATGGCTACCGCTTCCGCGGCGGTAACCCAGCCGACCCCAGCGCGTGGGAGCAGGTGGGAGGTGCGCCCTCGCAAGGGGGCGCTACCTTTCGCTGATCCGCTGCACGCACCCGGTACGATGACCAGCGGCCGGCGCACGGTGGAAGGCAATCGGGCGGTCGGCGGCGTGCCGAACAGCGCCCACTTGCGCGGCGACGCGGCCGATCACGTCGGCGCCAGCGTGGCGGCGCTCCGGGCGTATTACGGTCCCGGCGCGCGCATCCTGGACGAGGGCGATCACGTCCACGTCGAGCAGCGCGGCTACGGCCGTGTCCCCTATTATGGCCGCCACGGCGCGGCGGGAGCACCATGATGCAGACCAAGCCCTGGGAGCGCTATGCGGCGCAGCCTGCCCCTGCGCCGTCCTACGACAGCTACACCATCGGTGCGCCCGACCCAATGATCGCCGCGCGCGAGAGCCGTGCCGAGCGGGCGGACTTCCGTGCCGAACGCGAGGCGGACCGATCCGACGCCCGGTTCCGCATCCAGCAACAGCAGCAGGCCGAGAGCGAGCGGCGGCGCGGCGAGGCGGAACGTCGGGCAGCGGACGCAGCAGACCGCGCCGCCGTCACCGCCAGCCGCCTGCCCGGCGACAAGGAGAAGGCGCTGCGGGATGCCGTCAGCACCGTGTCCAGCCTGGGGCGGGCCAACACCGGCTTCCGCGACGACTATCTGGGCTTCGGCGCCGGCATCGAGAACACTGCACAGGCCTATCTCGGCGTGGGCACGCCCGGCCAGCGCGACTGGTGGGCGGACTTCCGGTCCACCGACAATCTCGTCCGCAACGAGCTGTTCGGCGCGTCGCTGACGGCGGGCGAGAAGTCGGCCTACGCGGCAACCACCATCACGCCGGACATGAGCCCGCAACAGGCGCGGCAGAATATCCAGCGCCGCCAGGAGATCGCGCGCAGCGGCCTCGACAAGTACCGGCAGTACCTGCTCGCCAGCGGCTACGGCCGGGACGCTATCGATGCGCTGGTGGGCGATGCGCTGCGGGACGTGCCTGCGGTGGGTCAGGGTGGGCGTGACGAGCGTGGGCAGGGGTTCGCCGCCGGCGGGTCCGACATCGCGCCGGAGCGGAAGGCCCTCACGCTCAGCAACGTCGTGGACTTCGCCACAGGCCTGTCCGGCGGGCGCTACGAGATCGCACGCGACGGGCTGTTCTACACCTACCCGGACGGCAAGCGCGAGATGGTCGACCTGTCCGACCAGGTAGCCAACAGCGAGGAATACCGCGCCGCCTACCGCGCCAAGTTCGGCGAGGAGCCGCAGCTACAGGTATCGGTCGAGGGCGGTATGTCCGATCCCTCCACCGTCAACGGCCGTCGGGGTGGCGGCGGCTTCGGCGAGACGGCGGACGCGGTAATCCGGGGCGGCGCCGACGCCGTGACGCTCGGCACTGCGGACGAGATCGCGGCGGCGGGCCGGACCATCTTCGGCGGCGGCACCATGCGCGACAACTTGCGCGAGGAACGTGCGGTCGACGCCTACGATCAGGAGCATCACTGGGGCGCCCGCGCGCTGGGCCAGTTGGGCGGCGGCCTATTGCTACCGACGGGATTGGCCGGGGCCGGAACGTCTCCCGGTCTGGCAGCCCTGGCACGCGTCGGCGCCGGCTACGGCGGTGCCTACGGGGCAGGTAGCGCAGAGGGGTCGGCGATGGACCGGCTCAAGGGGCTAGGGGCAGGTGCCGTCACTGGGGCGGTGACAGGCTACGGCCTTGGTCGCCTCGGGCAGGCGGTCAGCAACCGGGCGGCCAGTGGCGGCTTTCCGGCGGATACCAACCTTGAGGCACTGCTGGCGGCCGGGCGGCAGAACGTCGACCTCGTCCGCCCCGACCTCGTGCCGGGCAAGCGCAACCTGTACGGCTTCCTGGAGAGTCTGCCATTCTCCGGCACGCGCGTCCGGGATGACCTTCAGCGCGGCGCCGACCAGATCGAGCAACGCGTCGCCGACATAGGCGGCGGGGTGGCCGTCCCCCGCGAGACGGCCGGGGAAGCCGTCCGGGACGGGGCGGAACGCTACATCGACCAGAGCCGTAAGGTCGTGAACAGGCTGTACGACAGGGCGGCGGACCTAGCCGGCGACGCGCGCGTCACGCCCCGGCAGGCGCTAGGTGTAGTGGACCAGCATATCGCCGAGCTGTCGCAGACACCCAGCGTCAACCGGACCAAGATCGACCTGCTGAACCAGTTCCGCGACGACCTCGTGGACGACGCAGGTAACGTCCGTCCGCTCACCGTCCAAGCCATCCGCGACCTTCGCACCGCCATGCGGGATGAGCTGGGCGCCAAAGGCTTGCGCTTCACCGACACCGAGCGTCGCGTCATGCAGGCCATCGACTCCGCCAGTCAGGACATAGCCGGGCAGCTCACCGGGCCAGCCTTGCGGGCCTATCGTCGCGCAGACCGCGCCCACGCCGAGCGTGCCGACCTCGTGGACAACGTCGTCGAGCGGTTCATCGGGTCCGACCGCAACGACCGGCGGTCGGGCGAGGCGATCATGGCGCAGATCGAGAACGCGGCCCAGCCCCGGTCCGGCAATGCGCGGGCCTTAGAGCGGCTGGTGCAGCAGCTCGAACCGGGCGAGCGGCAGCAGGTGGCAAGCACCATGGCGGCGCAACTGGGGCGGCGGGGCACGGACGGGGACAACGCCTTCTCGCCCGCGCTGTTCTTCTCGCAGGTGTCGAAGCTGTCCAACCACGCCCGCTCGGTCATCTTCGGCGAGAAAGGCGCGCGTGATCTGGCGGACCTCGCCCGCATCGCGGAAGCACGCGGCGGCACGATGGGGCGGCTCAACAACTCGAGGTCGGGGCAGGTGAGCAACTGGTTCAACGCCATCAAGTCGGTGCTGAGTGGCGGCGGCGCGGGGGCGGGCCTGGGTGCGGCAGTCGGTGGCGTGGGTGGCGTCGGGGCCGGCGGCACCGCGGGGCTCGTCGCCACGCCTGCGCTGCTGGGCGCCGCCTACCTGACGGCGCGGTCGCTGGGCAACCGGCAGGTCGTGTCGACCATGCTGGCAGCGGCGCGGGCGACCGGCCCCAGCCAACAGGCCGAGGTGATCCGGCGGCTCGCCACCATCGCCACGCGCGAGCCGGCGCTGAGCAGCGAGATACTGCCGATCCAGCGGTTGCTCAGTTCCAGCATCGACGGGTCACGGGCGGCGCTAGCCACCCCCGCAGAAGGATATGACCGCGGCCAGTAGCGTGAACACGGCCAGCCGCTGGGGACGGTGCGGGCACCAGCGGTAGGTCGCCCACATGATCGCGATGATGGTCCAGATAGGCATTGCCTCAGTCGCGCCAGCCGCCTCAGCCAGGGATGCAGACGCCTTGGAGGTGGTAGGGATCACCAACGACAACGGCGCCTGGTATGTCTGAGACGCGACTATCCCTGATGCGCCGCTGACGATCCACATCCAGCGCGCGGCGCGCCTGTTCGCATCGCGCCGCTGTGGCGTAGGGGATCACCGACACACCACCGGGCGAGTAAGTGATGACGAGGTGGTACGCGGCCTGTGCTTGAGCTTGTGCCGGCACTGCGCCTGCTAGCGCGGCACTCACGGCGGCGTATCGCATGAGCGTGGCGATCATGGGTTTGTAGTCCACGAGCGCCTTGATAGCAGGCGGATGAAGCTGGGCCAATCAAGGCTGCCTCATTGCCTCGGATACGCCGGTGCGGGCCGCCGCCGCTTGGTACGGCCGCGTGCCTAGTTGCCCCTCCCACGTTCCGGCAGGTCGCGTAGCACGATCCTGGGGATGGCAGGCTATGTGGAGTTCGCCGCTTAGTGGGGCTCCCAGGCGACGGTGCCGCCAGTAGCTTGCGACAAGGTAGCCGTCGCAATTGTGCGGTGGGCTGGCAACCGGTAGAACCAGCGAGTGAGCGCGCAGCAAGATCCGCCCCTCTACCGCGTCACCTTCGCCTTCCTGGGCGCAATCATCGGCGGCTTCGTCGTCTGGCTCCTCTTCTCACGCAGCCTCCGCGTGCTGCCTGTCGAAGTGTCGTACGGCGACCTCGCTGCCATCGCGCTGACCGCAACGACGGTGGTTCTGGCCGTGCTAGCCCTTGGGCTCGCCCTCGCCGCGCTATATGGCTACCGCGAGTTCATGAAGCGCTCGGCCGCCGTGGCCGCCGACACCGCTACTCGTGTAGCCGTGCCCGCCGCTGAGGTGGAAGTGCGGACGTTCCTAGCTGCCAACCTCACCCCAATTTTTCAGGAGCGCGCTACGGCCGTCGCGACGCAGCTGCTCACGCCCGACGTGTTGCGTGACCTGATCATCCAGCAGTTGAACGAAATCCAGGCCGGGAGCGTACGCGACACGTTGCTCGACATTGAGCAAGCGGCCGACGAGCCAGACAACCTCGCAGGGCTTGATGCCGAGGCCGCCGACGACGATGCTGCGCTTGGAGAGGGGCAATGACGATGGCGACCACAACGACGCTGCACCCTATCTTCCGGCGGATTGGTGAGGCCGAGCGAAACCTCATAGAGAAACATCACCGGCGGGCGCCCGTCGACCTCAAAGGCTTGGCGCGCGACCTGGGAGTGCCGGTAAAGGCGGCTACCCTGGCTCCCGGCAAGTCGGGCGAGATCAGGCCCGACGGAGCGGACGGCTTCGTCATCAAGGTCAATCGGCACGACAGTCCGGGACGCCAGCGCTTCACGGTCGCGCACGAGCTTGCGCATTTCCTCCTCCACCGTCACCTGATCGACACCGGCATCTCGGACGACGTGCTCTACCGCTCCAATCAGACCGACGCCGTAGAGGCGGAGGCCAACCGGATGGCGGCCGAGATCGTCATGCCGACCGGCTTGGTGCAAGACGCCAAACAAGTCGCCGAGCGGCTGGGTTCGTCGGACATCGTCGCCGACCTCGCGTCCACGTTCCAGGTATCGCCTGCCGCAATGCGCATTCGGCTGGGCCTTTGAGGGCGTGCCCCGGCGGCGGTTCTCCTCTGTCCCCTACCTTCCGTTCCTATCACTGCGGCCTGCGGAGATGCGAGCGTTGGAGGAACTGCCCAACAAAACCAAGGAAACGCTGCTCCCCGTGGTCCACCTCAGGCCCTGGACCACAGCGTTCACGTTGCAAGCCGGACTTGACCGGCTTCAGGCGGCGTACGGTACCCGGCCTACGGTCATCGCGGTTGGGCCCCCGGAGGTCGGAGGAACCACGCGACCCGTCCATGTGGAGCTAGCGCAGCTGCGGCTGGCGGAGGCCGGGTATCGCAATTGGTGCGACTTCGTAGCCGGTGCCGGGCACGAGCACTTCATCCCCGCCGTGCAGCTCGAGGACGCCGACCACCTCCCGGGGCAGCTCAACTTCTTTCACCAGCTCGGTCGGGGATTGGTGGTGATCGTACGGAAGAACCAGTACGCCAGCCTCGGCCCGCTCACCGCTATCGTGGCCCAGTTCACGGAGGGCGGCGCTAACACCTGCTTCGTGTTGGACGAGGGGGCGACGTCGAGGGAAACCCTGTCCCGTGCGCCCATTCTAGTGGCTAGCTGCACCGTCATTAGGGATGCTTGTCCTAGTTCCACTATCTCAATCTCGGGTTCGTCATTCCCCGAGGGGTTCACCGACATCGTTCGCCAAGACATCTTCGAGCGGCTCGTATTCGATCAGGTGGCGGCGCTGGTTGGGCGGGGCATGATCTACAGCGATCGGGGAAGCGCGCGCGTCGAGCGGCAACGGGGCGGTGGCGGACCGCCGGCACCGCGGATCGACTATCCTCAGGCCGGCCGCTGGAGCTTCTTTCGCACCCCGCGTGAGGGCTTCGCGGGCTACCGCGACATGGCCATCCGCCTCCAGCAGGAGCAACCAACAATCTTCGACTCCTCCTTGCGCGTGTGGGGCACGCTTATGATCGAGCGGACCGCGAACAACGACAGCTCGGCCATCAAGACGCCAGCGAGGTCGACCGCGGTGCGGATCAACCTCCACCTCCAGCGCCAGACATTCTTCAACGATCCGATTGGCCTCTACGACACGGAGGACGACTGGGGAGGGTGAGCTAGCTCCTGGCTCAGGCCAGCGATGCGCAACGCCCAGGAGGACCAGTTGGCCTCCTGCTGCAAGCGGGCTTCGCGTGCCCGCTCGCGGTCCGGGAGGAAGCGGCTGAGCAGGCCGATGTCAGCCGCGGTGATGCGCCGGCCTCTGACCCCAGCCCAGAACGCGGCGCTGGTGGCCTTGTACCGCCGACAAAACGCCTTCTCAAATTCTGCGCGTGCAGCGTCCACGCCCGGTACGGCTTCTGCGGCCAGCAGGACGCGGGTCGCCTGTCGTTCGGCCTCCAGCGTCAGAAGGCCCAGCAACGTGTGTCCGCTGACCTCAGCCCGGGCGCCACGGCGTCGGAGCTGGTGGCGCGCTAGGGCCGAACGGCTCCAAACCTGAGCGCCCTTGAGATCGAGATCAGGTAGGCTGCGGAGGTGCTTGCTGTCGACCACTAGTACGGTCCGATCGAAGTATCTGGCGTAGCCCTCCATCTGGCTCGGGAGGCGCCTCAACGTGTCGGACGCGCTCTTGATCTCGATGCCGTAGAAGCTGCTGTCCAGCACCGCGAGGTCGGCTCGGATGCCGGTACCGTTCAGGGAGAACTCGCTCGCAACGACAGGAAGTGGCCGCCGCCGACACGCCCGGCGCACCCATGATAGCACCTCCGCCTTGATATCGTCCTCATGCATATCGGCCTTCAGATAGCAGCCAATGGTTGGTGGGCAATGTCGCCCTTACTCCCCCGAGCCGTGCGTCCGGCGCACCATCTCATAAGGGTGCGCCGGGCGTTACCGCCGGGATGGTCTCGATCTGCGAACCTCATGCCCGGCTAAGCACTATCACCGCCTGCTACCGCGATGCCGCATGTTGAGATAGGCCGCCGCGATGTCCGGCCTCACCTCCTCCGCTGGCATCTGCGCCGTCCGCGCCGCCTCGTCCTCACCCAGCCCGCCGCCGAGCCAATCCCATCGCAACGGCTCCCAAGACGCCCGCAGCCCCAAGTATACCGGCCGCGATAGCCGCCTTCCGCCGTCGCTCAGGGTGGCGCCTGCCGCCGTCCACGCCGCTAGCACCAGCTGTAGCTTCGTGCAGCGCTCCGCTGCTGTCCTCGCCCTCTGGTGCGCGTGCCGACCAGTAGTCGAGGAACCCGCTCATACCCGCAGCCATCAGGTTGGGCGCCACGATCTGCCCCAGTTCGACGGCGATGCCGGGCGCACCGACGAACGTCGCGTTGCGCGGCCTGTCCGCCAGCCGCACCACCGCCTTTGCCACCGTCTCGGGCGCCAGCGCGCCGGGCGGCAGGTTGAGACGCGCGCCCGTGTAGTTGCCCGCGTGGTCAATGCCGGGCGTATCTACGAAGGTCGGGAACACGTCGCACACGTGAATGCGCGGCCTCTTGGACAGCTCGCCGCGCAGCGCCTGGCTGAACCCGCGCAGGCCGAACTTGCTGGCGGAATAAGCCGCGGCGTAGGGCGTGGCGACGTACCCGCCGACAGAGATCATGTTGACCCAGGTGCCGTGGTCCTGTGCCAGGAAGATCGGCAGCACCGCATAGGCCTCGTTCATGTGGCCCGTCAGGTTCGCGTCGATCACGCGCCGGTGGTCGGCCAGCGGCACGTCCTCGTACCGCCCCACCACGCCGACGCCGACGTTGCTGAACCACAGGTCGATCCCGCCCAGCCGGTCATTGGCATCAGCTGCGAACAACGCGACCGCCGCGGGATCGGTCACGTCCACGACGGACACGTGCGCCTCGCCGCCCGCCGCGCGACAGCGGGTCGCTATGTCCTCCAGCCCCGCCTCACCGCGTGCGCCTAGTACCAGCCGGGCACCCTGCCGGGCGAAGGCCAACGCGCTGGCGGCGCCGATGCCGCTCGATGCGCCGCTGATCACGACGCGCTTCGGTGCAGCCGCCATTCGCCTTCTCCTTATTTGTTCGGTAGCCGGACGAAGCGCGGCCCTGCCTGTTCCGTTCATGGGGGATGCGCGTTGCTACCGAGTCGGTCGTCCGCTACGTGCCGTTCATCGGTTCGGCGTTCGCCGCCTTCATCAGCTTCGGCGCCATGAAACTGGCGGGCAACGCGGGTGTCGAGGACCGTTACCGGACGGTTAGGCACAGGGTGTCAAAGGCATCCTCGCTATCTGAGCAGATAGACGATCATGAGGCGGGTGGAGGAGCAACCATCCAGGTCAACACCTTCACGTGAGGCCGCGCTGCTTCAACTCGGCGCGGAGGATCACGCGCACCGGATCGGCAATTTCGACAGGTGCGCGCTGGTACGCCGCGATCAAATCTGCATTGGGTACTGCGGTGATGAAGTCGTTCTCGGCGTCGCCTAGGTAAGTGAGGTCGCTCAGGATGCGGGCGCGATCAGCTTCACCCAGATCGAGCCGCTCAATGAGCCGGCGCAGTTCCGCTGCTCTGTCGCGGTCCTGCCGCGCCCGGCTTAGCAGCGTGAGGATGTGCTCCGTATCCATACGGCTTCTCCGATGTTGCTAGCTGTCTCGGCAGACCAGTTTTCCGGTAGAAATGAGCCGCGGCGTTGTTACCTCGTCCCGCCTAAGCAGGTCCTGCATCGCTCGCGAAGAACGTCAGCGTGAACAGCGTCGAGTCCGTCTCCTCGGCTACGCGCAGCGTCCACTCGGTCGATTGCCAGAACCGCTCCGGCTTTTCAGCCAGCAGGGCAGCAATGAAGCGCACAGCTTCCATCCGGGCGGCGAGTAGATTTGGAAACTCGGTTCCTTGCATATCTGGGTAGGTCTCCCCGTCGTGGACGTGGAAGAAGTAGCGGGGCATAGGGCCCTCCGGGAGAAGCGAGGCGCAACCCCCAGGACATTCGATGCGAACATCTTTCTGATATTGCAAAATTGGGCCGGAGCCTCTCACCTAGATCATGTAGGCTCGCTGTATTTCTTTTCGGCCGGTCCGTTAGGCCGGTACAGGCGCCACCGCAGCGGAGGCACCTCTAGTACAGACAATCAGCTGGCTAGCAGACAAGTTTGCCCGGCGGTGATGCGTCGACAACCGATGATACCATTGCCGCCGATATGGTGGTGAAACCTCGCCCTCGGATGCATCCGTCGTACGGGCTTCTACGTAACGTAGTGCAGGAGGGGGCAAGTCCTGTACCGGCTTGCCACGACAATGGGCGGCGGTGAAGCATGGAGCCAGAGCGCGTAGAGGTCGAACGGGAAGCTGCCGTCATTCGCAGCGGCGCGCTGGCCATGAGCCACAATCCCGCGCTGGCAGCCATCGTCGCCGCGACCGCTGCCGGCTACGGTGCCCTGTTCTCCGGCCTCTCCATCATCTTCGGCGGGCGTCAGATACTGCTCACCGGCAAAGGCGGCGATCTGGTCGATACGCCGCGGGAGGCGTCGTTCTGCGCGACCGCTATCCAGCGGCCAGGCGAGCCCCTCGTGGTGCCCGACGCTCGGGAGGACGCACGTTTCTCCAAGCTCGTCTCGGTCACCAAGGCGCCATTCATCCGTTTCTACGCCGGTGCGCCCGTCATGGATCAGAACGGCTATGCCCTGGGTGCCCTGTGCATCGCCGACCAGCAGCCGCGGCTTGAGGCTCTCGACCCGACGCGATTGATGATGCAGGCGCGGGAAGTCGAGAAGCTGTTGAGCAGGTAGAAGCGGCAAATCCGTCCCGCGATGGTACAAGTTGATCAATACCACCATTGAAGTTGCTCATAATGAGCGGACCGAATGCCATTGGCCTACGTTGGCAAGCCGATGAGTGATTTGACCCAAGAGCAGCTTCGTCAGCTTGCCGCAGATTATAGGCGGCGAGCCGATGCGTATCACGATCATTCTATCCGCCGTGAATTACTATCCATGGCAAGCGAATACGATGCCCGCGCCGATGCAGTTCGACTAAGTAGATCAACCTTGACGGCTAAGGATGTTGATTAGGCCACTTCGACACTGGATCGGTTGGGTATCAGCCAGTGAGTAAGAGGCCACGGTCGCGCGTTTATGCGCTATGCTGATTGCACTCCTGCTCGCCGCCGCCGCGCCCACGTTCGACCCACTACGGTTCTTCGCGGGTCAGACCAGCGGCAAGGGACAGCTGAAGGTGATCCTGCGCCGCCGCGTGTCGGTGTCCGTTGCAGGAAGCGGCAGGGTCCAGCCTGACGGCTCCTTGGTGCTCGAACAGGTTGTAAAGGAAGGGGCCAAAGCCCCTCGCACCCGTCGATGGCACCTCCGCCGCATATCGCCCGGCCGCTACGTGGGCACGCTGACCGACGCCCGCGGGCCGGTGACGGTGGAAGCGGATGGCTCGCGCCTGCACCTGAGCTTCAAAACGCCGTCCGGCTTCAAGGTCCAGCAGTGGCTCACGCTGGCGCCAGACGGGCGGTCCGCCGACAACGTCCTTCGCGCGACCCGCCTCGGGATAACGGTGGCGACGTTGCGCGAGCGGATCGTCAAGGTCGATTGACCGGTGGGCGAGCGCCGGCCGGCCCTGCATTTCGTCGGCTTCCGCGGCGACGAGTACCTGAGCGCCCTACGCGTCTTCGGTCCACCCGACTTCGTGCACATCGGCTGGGATACCTGGGCTCGGCAGGAGGTCGTACCTAGCGACGTGGCGGTATTTGCGCGCGGCACCTTCGAGGACGAGCCGTCGCGGTACAGCTTCCCGGATCTACGGGAAGTCTGACCCGTGCGGCAGGCGGGCAGGTTCATCGCCGCTGCTCCTAACCAGACCCCTGTCACTGTAGGCGGCTTCTCTCGTAGGCCAGTTTGCCCGTGTGGCGGCGGATAGCGATGGCGGCAACGGCACGGCGGATGGAACGTTCGCCGATGTCGTCGGGGTCATATGGACCACCATGCCAGTCGCGCAGGCGGTTGTGGTCCTCGTGAGCGGGGTTCGCCATGGCATCGAGGAACATCTCGTATCCAGGTATGCCGCCGACATCCTCGGGCGGGCAGCGCCGCTCACCGGCGACGAAGCGCGGGTATCTGATGCCGGGTTCGCCGGGACCGACCGTCTCGATGGTGATGGTGTGGCGCCAGTCGTCGCCCATATCGTACGTGTAGACGAGTTCTCGCACGCCTCGGTCGATGAGGGCAGCGAGCTTCACGTTCCTGGCGGCGGCCATGTTATCCCTGGGCCACATCGGGTCCGGCACGCCGTAGCGCCGGTCGCCGGCCTCGAAGTGCCAGAGGTGGCAGTCCCCCCAACCCATGGCGGCCTGGACGACGTCGTGGAGCATCTTGAGGCTTGCGGTGACCGGCACGTCGACGCGGCGCCAGATGGCAGGCTCGATGTCGTGCAGGACGATATGCAGGCGGGCGATGGTTTCGGCGCTCATGTCGTCAGTCTGTCAGGATCACGCGTCCAGTTCCACGGCGTCAGCACGGCCCGCGGGCAGCAGGCCTGTCGCTGCGCACTTCACCGCCCACCGTCAGCACCCCGCCGCCAACAACCGCTCGATGGACGCCACGCTCACCAAGCGCCGCCGCCCCACCTTCACCGTCTCCACCCGCCTCTCCGCGATCAGCTCGTAGAGCTTGGTCCGACCCAGGCCCGTGAGGCGAAGGGCGGTGGCCACGGTGACGGTGAGCGGCGTCAGGCTGCTCGCAGGGGGCGCGGGTGCGACTGGCTTGGCTGAACTGGCGGCATCGAAGAGAGGCAGGCCGACCTCCGATACGCCATTGGCGATCCTACCCCTGCGAACACGCCGCTGGGGGCTGCACACGTCGTTAGCTGCCACGCCCTCTTGAGGGACGGATGTCGAAGTAGAAGTATGATACATGTCTCACCCACATTTCTGCAGATGATGGGGCTTTCGCAGCGGCCTTGTAGCAGTTGATCGCGCTTGGCGCCACGACGAGCGATGTCTCACGGGCGAACACACGGTTTTTGGCAGATTTACAATGACCAGACGATCACCGGTATTGCGTGTTCGCCCTGTGTAAACGTCTCACCCTGTGGACATCGAGAAGATACAGGCACTTGCGCCCGCGGTCGCCGCATAGGGTGTGCATCTATCCAGGGACTTGCGCCGGCTCATCACGTCCGATTGGTAAAGCGTTTCCCTTCCGAGTCGAGTTTCCTGAAGAGCAGAGGCGCCGCCGCAACGGACGCGGTTGCGGACGACGCTACTGAACTGGCTTGGTCAGCCGCACGCCCTCGCCGCCGGGCGTCATGTCACCAGCGGCAAGCAGTGTGATACCTGCGTCCGTGAGGGCTGCCGCTATCCGGGAGATCGACGCTTCAGCCAGAGTTTGACCAAGCTCGAAGCGCTTGATGGTCATGAGGCTCAACCCAGACGCCTCAGCCAGCTGAGCAGCAGTCCAACTTAGTAGCGCTCGCGCGGCGCGGCATTGGTCACGGGTTATAATCACGCGGCCGCATACCACCCCGGTATGTAAATCGAAACGAACGCTTGCGGACAACCACGAACGCTGTTACTCAAGGTAACAGTCAGCGGCCGGATGAGGAGATTGAGCCCTCCGCACCCGGCCTGACCCCACCACCTCTCTGAAAGGTGATTGAGCTATGGCGACCCTACCGGCCGACGTGCGTCCGGCCAACCCCGCATACGTGCCCGCCGCGCTGCCGAGCGCAGTGTGTGCCACCAACGACAACCTGACCGACTGGACCCGCGATCCCCGCGCCCGCCTGCTGCTGGCGTCGTGCGCCGCCAACCCGCCGCGCGGCGACTTCCGCACCTTCGTCAACGCGTTCGAGCCCGTCGACGTGTTCGTCTACGGCGGCTACCGCGCCGAGGCGCTGTCCGCGATCCGCGACGAGACGGGCAACCGGCTGCTGGCGGCCTATCAGGACGTGGGCGAGGCGGCATATCCGGCGTTTAATGCGTGGTGCCGCTCGCCCAGCGTGACCGACGCCATCGATGCCGTGCTGCCCGTCGAGGTGGCGGCGTGAGCGCGGCGGTGACCGCAACCGGCGGGGCGCTCCGGCGCCTCGTCACCAGCATCTTGGCTGCCGTCGAGCCCTGGTACGACTTCGGCCGCGCCTGCATCGACAGCGTGCAGCACGACGTGTCCGGCGACGGGCGCTTCTTCTCCATCGACTGGCTCGGCCTGCACCTGACGGTGTTCTACGGCCGCACGCCGAAGCAGGAAGGCTGAGCATGGCCCGCACCGCATCCGCCGCCCTGCCGAGCAACGTCGTCCGTCTGCCCACCGCGGCGGCCCGGCAGGTGGACAACTACCGCTATGCCGCCCAGCGCCGTGCCGCACTGGCGGCCCGCTGCGGCAGCCCCTTCCCGGATCGCCACAGATCACCCTGGCAGCGCGAGGCGGACACCGTCGCGGACATGATGGCTGGCGTAGAGACGGGGGCGGGCATCCGCATCATTACCGCCGTCCTGCACGCGCTCGACATGGACCAGCGCCGCGCCGTGGTGGAGCGGCTGGCCGTGGAGAGCCTGAGCGGTGCCCCCGAGGCGCGGCAGGCCGTAGCCGTGGCCAAGAGTGCGGCCATGACGCTCGGGCAGCAGATGGACCTCGTCCGCGCCCTCGACCGCAAGGGAGGACTGGCATGAACCGCCGTGCGTTGCTCGGGGGTGCTGTAGCGCTTCCCGCCCTGGCCGTGGCCGCCCTGCCGGCTGCTGCCGCCGTTCCCGCCACCGATCCCCGCTGGGCCGCCCTCGTCGCAGACTTCCGCCAGAAGTTCGCCACTTGGCTCGCGTACATCGACGTGGAGGACGAACAGCGCGGCGCGTTCTACGATGCCGCCAAGGCACTCGGGCCGAAGCCGCAGAAGCCGTGGCGCGAGGACGAGTTGCCGGCCTGGAAGCAGGAACACGCCGTCTATGCTGCTCGGGAGGCCGAGTTGCGCGAGCGGATCATGGGTCCGTCCGAGGCGATCATGGACGGCCTGTCCAAGGCTCGCGGCGACGCATTCAAGGCACTCTGCCTCTACCCCGTCCGCTCGCTGGCCGACTTGGCCGAGAAGATCGAGATCGTCGCGGCCGACTATGACGGGGCCGAAGTGCCGCTGGAATGTCTGGCGGACTTCCTGGCCGACGTACGCCGGCTGGGCGGGGAGGCGTCGGCATGACCGCTGTTCCGACCTATGCTGACGAGCTCGCGGAGGCGAAGCACCGTGTAGGGTCCTTCGATGCCGAGGTTGCGGAAGTCATGCAGCTTCCAACCTCCGCGGCGACCCTCAGGCGCTATCGCGTCCTGTGCATCATGCGGGACTGGTGGCAGCAAGAGCTTGCCCGGCTGAGGCGGGTTTCGTGATGGGCAAGCATAGCATAGGGGCCACCGCCTCATCGTTCGACCCGTCGCTCTGGCTCGGCGCGTTCACTGCCATCGGCGGCGGCTACGTGATCGGCTCGGACAAGCGGCCGTTCCTCCTGGTCGACCACTGCGACGGCGAGCAGCTGACGCCCGTCATGGCGCAGATCGTTGGCCACCCGGACAGAGTGGAAGCGGTGCGCGACGCAATCGAGCAGCGGTGGGCGTGATGGGCCACATGCTGACCAGCACGCCGTCCGGCCCCAGGCGGCCGTCCCCGTGGCGCAGGCGTGCCCGCAGGCGGTGGACGCGGCCCTGCGACGCGGCGTCACCCGCAAAGCTGTTCGCCGCCATCCCGTCGCTGCCGCGTTCGGCGCTGTCACGGCTGACGCAGGCGATGATCGACCGCATGGACGAGATCGACGGCGACCCGGACCTGGAGCCGCTCAGGGACGACGACGAGGACGGCCACGACCGAGAAGGAGACTACTACCATCCATAGCCTGCCTGCGGCCCGTCAGCCGCTCAGTCCGTCACGCTTCCACCCCGCCGTCCGTCACAGGGCGGCGGGGCACCGTCCCGTCCACCGCTTCAAGGACAGCCATGCGCTGTCGGAGGAGTATGGCCCCGACTGGTGGATACCCATCTACCGCCGCGCCTTCCCAACGCTGCTCAGCGCCGTGTCGGTGGATCAGGACGGCTGGGCACAGAGGGGTGGTATCGATCGGCTGCTGACCTTGAAGTGCGGGCGAACCTTCACGGTGGACGAGAAGATCAGGACGGCGGACTGGCCCGACGTGCTGCTGGAGCGGTGGTCGGACGAGGCGCGGCGCTCGCCCGGATGGGTGCAGAAGCCGCTCGCAGCCGACTTCATCGCTTACGCGCACGCTAAGGCGGCCACGTGCGTCTTGCTACCCGTGCCGGCGCTACAGCGGGCTTGGCGGCAGCACGGGCGGCAGTGGATCGGGCTCTACGGCACGCGGCGCGCGCAGAACCAGGGCTACGTGTCCGTCAGCGTGCCCGTGCCCAGGGGCGTGCTGATGCAGGCGATTGTGGAAGCGATGTTCGTGTCATAGAATCGACGGAGATGGCTGTGGGTAAACGCCAGCCGTCGCTGCGGCATGTCCGGACTCACCTCAGTCCAAGTCATCATCCGGCTCATCCTGCACGACGCGCCCACCCTCCGCTATTGCGGCCCGTAGTTGGCGGATGATCGTCGGCCCGCTGAGATGAGCAGACACGGACTCGTAGTTCTCCTCGGTCAGCTTGCGCCGAATGTCTTCGACCGACCGACAGGTGCCTCCACGCGCCAGTTCGAATGCGCGTTGTGCTGTGGACTTGTCATTCATGCGATTGAGGTAAGGCAACTCGGCCATCAGCACCATAGCGAAGGGCCGTCTCTCCCGTAGAACGACGGCCACTACATACACTTGGCGAAGGGAGATCAGGCGTAGGTGGTGATATGCTGGGCGACCCGGCCTCGGCAAGCCGTGCATCACGCCGGCTGCGGTGGGACTCCCATACTAGCCACCCGCTGACGGGCAGGGATACGGCGTACAGCGCCCCGATCGCGAGGGCGGCCGCCTGCCACCACGGGTCCGTCATGCCGCAACGCAGGCGAGCCGCATGTGGCGCGAGCGCATTCCTCCGACCGGTCGCACCTACTCTTCTATCGCCTCCTTGCCGAACGGGCCGATCAGCCGGCGGTACTGCTGCTCGGGTAGGCCGTAGCCGTCGCCGGCCAGCTCCTCCAGCTTGGCGCGGTCACGGATCAGGACGCGGCCGCGTGTCGACTGGATCGCACCGATCCCCTCCAGTACGTGCAGCGTGACGGTGACGCCCGTCCGCTCGGCCGCGATCATCATGCCCATGAACTCGTGCGTCAGCGCGATCTCGTCGCCGTCCACCCGGTCGTGACACATCAGCAGCCAGCGGGCGAGGCGCGCCTCGATCTGCTGGTGCGCGTTGGACGCGGCACTCGACGCGGTCTGGACTATGAAGCACTGGACGAAGCGCAGCAGCGCGGTCTGAAGGGTCGAACTTAGCCGCGTCGCCGCCAGCAGCTGCTCCGCCGGAATGCGCAGGCCCCGCGCATTCGCACAGGTCACCTGGATGAAGTTGTCATGCGGCGAGCGATCTGTACCGAGCAGCAAGCAGATGCCCGACATGCCGTCGCGTCCGAAGATACCGACCTCGGTCAGGCCGTGGTCACGCGTGCGGGTAACGACCGATGCTACGCCTTCCTCCACGAACCAGACATGCTCAATTACTTCGTTTGCCTTCACGAACACGTGCTCCCGTTCCAGCGGCAGCCGGGTCAGGTGAGGGCGCAACAGGTCCAGATCGCTCTCGCGCAAGCTCTTGAGCAGCAGGTTGGTCGTGAAATTTTCGGAAGCGGTCATGGACGCTCTCCCACCTGGGGCAAGAGCACGATGGTCTCCTGGCCGCCCGCGCCCTGTTCCAAGGCGAGCGATATTCTCGATATATGAGCCAAGTCGTGAAAGGCTATCCATTTGTCCGATACCGGACAGAGCGGCGTCGGACCTGTGTCTTGATCACCATGTGACGCCCACTGTTCGACGCGGCATCCAATGTTGGATACCAGACAATTGATACAGATTAGCCTTTTGCGCCTCACCATACATACTACGTGAATCAGCCTCACGGTGATGGGAGGCGGTATGAACCGGGAAGATCGGACATACTTCAAGCAGCGAGCCGAGTTTCAACGCGACTGCGCCAGTACGGCCGATGACGCCGCGGTGCGCGTCGTCCGTCTCCGTCTAGCCGAGGCCTACGAATGCCTGGCCTTTCCCCTCGCCCGCAAGGAGGAACAGCCATGAGCGGTGCTACCTGCCTGGCGCCGACGTCTCGCGCGGTCGAGCGGGACAGTAGCCCCGTCGCCCTGCGACACCTGCGCAGCTTAGCCCCCCTCGACGCCGAGGCGTCGGATATGGTGCGTCATACCCTACGGTGGACCGATACGTCGCGTCCCAGGCAGGAGATGGTGCGCGAGGGTGCGGTCGCGACCGGTCGACGGCTTTTGGCGAGCGGCTGGGCCGCACGTGTGCGTATCCTCCCGGACGGACGACAGCAGTTGCTCGCCCTGCTGTTGCCTGGCGACACCTACGGGTCAGCCGAGGATGACCCAGTGCGGGCTTTCACAGGCATCGTAGCCCTGACGCAGGTTGAAACGTGCCCGGCGCCGACATCCCCCCTCATAGATCGCGCGTACGCTGCGGCGCAGAGGCTCGAACAGGGCTATCTGTTCGACCATCTCGTCCGGCTGGGCCGCATGTGCGCACTGGACCGCATGTGCAGCCTGCTGCTGGAGCTGAACGGCAGACTGGAACGCAACGGTCTAGCGCAGGATGGTCAATTCGAGTTGCCGCTTACGCAGGATCTGCTCGCGGACCTGCTCGGTCTCACGTCCGTGCACGTGAACCGCGTGCTGAAGGCTGCGCGCCAGGCAGGCCATATCGAGCAAGACGGGCGCCTGATGCGGATCGTCGACCCCGCCGCGCTGGCGGGGCAACTTGGATGATCGCGCCCGGCAACAAAGTGCCCCCCTAACCCATGTTGACATATCGGTCATCCGTCCTGCCATAGTCCTACAATGACCAAGGTGGGAGATGAGTTGTCGATGCTGAGCCTGGCCGAGCAGTACGACGGCATCGTCCGCTGCTGTGACGACCTGTCCATGGCCCTGATGGCAGAGCCGCCGGTCACGACGATGGTGCTGACGCAGCACCGCCTGCGCCTCTCGCGGCTGGTGCAGGAAAACCTCGCGGACGAAGAGCAGCAGGTGAGCAGGCCACTGCGCAGGCTACCCGCCGAGCGTCGACCAGCGCAGTTCGCCGCGCTGTCCGACGAGGCCGACAGACTGCGGCTGCACTATTCGCAGCACGTTCAGCGCTGGAGCCTCCCCGCGGTGGAAGCGGACCGCCAAGGCTACGGACTGGCGGTCGGCAAGATCACTGCGGAACTGCGCGACTATCTGCGACGGAAACGGCCGGTCGTGGCGGAATGGCAGCGCATCGTCCGGCAGATGGACCGGGATGACACCGGCGGTAGCCGGGCGTGACCGAATACCACTTCCGCTTCGACGGGCCATCGAGGGAGCGCGTCCGCGTCGAGTGCGGCTCCGTTGCAGATGCACGGGCCAAGGCGATCAGGCACCTGGGCGCCCACCTGATCGAGCATCCTGAGTTTGCCGAGGAAGGACACTGGCGCCTCATCGTCGAGGACGACGCGGGCCGCCCCTACTTCCACGTGATCGTGGCCACCGTGACGGATCGGGGGCGGAAGGAATAAAGGGGAGCTTCGCCAAGCCGCCGTCAGCCCGACGTACCCGCACGCGTACTGCTGAGCATGATCCAGCGTGAGCTCAAGACGGTGGAGCGACTGATGGCGGTCACGCAGTCCTGAAACGTGCGATCAGGCAGTTGAGGCGTCGCATCATATGTGACCGGCTGCCTTCCAGCTTGCCCACCGGGGGGCTGGCTACTGCCACGGACGCGACCAGCGACGGGATCAAGTGCGAGTAGATCGAACGACGTTCAGTGACCTGTAGGCCGCCGCAGACGCTTCGCATTTCCCGTCGCCGCGGCATGAACCGGCGCCAGCGCACGCCCAGCAGCACCCACCGCATGATGGCTGATACGAGCGGACGACGCGGCAGCAGCCGTCACCGAACGGGCGGGCCTCAGCATCTCACGCTGGATCGCCTGCATGTCCCGTGTCATCGACAGGCCGGCCAGCGTGAACGCCTCCACCTTCTCGGCAACCATCTTATAGAGCTCGGGCCAGTCGCCGGTCAGGGGGCTGCTGGCTGCGTTGCGGATGAGCGGCATGCGAGCATCCACAACGGCTGGCACCGCAGCCATCGTCTCGAACAGACGAAGGCTGGTGGTCCAGCCCTCCATCCACATGTCGAACCACAAGAATGGTGAAGGCGTCTTCATGGCAGGCTCCTGCGGCGGCTCGCGCCCGGCGGCGTCAGGCGAAATTGCCCAGCTTCTCGGCTTCGTCGTCAGCCAGGCTACCATCGTCTGGCAGGCCGGGGGGGCCCAGATCAGGATCGGTCGACATATCGCCGGAGTCGGGCTCGTTGCCGGGCAGGTGCGGCGGGGTCATCGTGATCTCCTCTTGACGCCCAACCAACGCGCGAGATCGAGGAGATGGCACAGATGATCGGCAGCTAGCGCGGGCCGAGCACCGCAGCCGTATTGCCGCCGGCGTTCGCAGCCATTCGCCGTCAGCCGACGCCGAATGTGGGGACAGTTGGATGGAGGAGCGCCGCCAGCAGCTTAGATTATCGTGACCTCTGAACTACTTAAGCGATCAAGAATGGAGCGGGTAACGGGAATCGAACCCGTGTATTCAGCTTGGAAGGCTGCTGCACTACCATTGTGCTATACCCGCTCGGCGTCGCCGGATTGGCACGGGAGGGCGGCGGCGGTCAACCGGCGGGCGCGGATGCGGACGGCGGATCGTCCGCCATGCGCCGCCAGCCGGAAGGGCCCAGCTGCTCGATGGGGCGGTAGCGCGTCTTGTAGGCCATCCGGTCCGACCCCTGCACCCAATAGCCGAGATAGACGTAGGGCAGCCCGGCATCCCGGGCGCGCGCGATGTGATCCATGATGACGTAGTTGCCCAGGCCCGGACGCGCGGGATCGTCGGCGGCGAAGAAGCTGTAGATCATGGACAGCCCGTCCGCCTGCCGGTCCGTCAGGCACGCCGCCACCAGCCGGCCCCTCCCGCCCTCGCGCGCCGGCCCGCAACCGGGCTCGGGCGGCTCGCGATACTCGATCATCAGCGAGTTGACGGGCGAATGCTCCACCATGTCGGCGTAATCGTCCTCGTCCATGCCCGCCATGCCGCCTGCCGGGTGGCGCGCGGCCAGGTAGCGACGGAGCAGCTGGTACTGCTCGTCCGTCGCCCAGGCGCGGCACGCCGTGACCTGGAGGTCGGCGTGGCGGCGCATCAGCCGGCGCTGGCTGCCGTTCGGCTGGAACTCGGGTGTCACGACGCGCACCGACACGCAGGCCGAGCAGCCCGCGCAGGACGGGCGATAGGCGACCCCTTGGCTGCGGCGGAAGCCGATGCGGCCCAGCGCGTCGTTCAGCTCGGCGGCGTGCGCGCCGGTCAGCTCGGTGAACACCTTCCGCTCCAGCCGGCCCGGCAGGTACGGGCAGGGCGCGGGGCTGGTGACGAAGAAGCGCGGAAAGCGGAAGGGCGCGGTCACCGGCGGGTTCCTGGTCGGGGAAGGAGCGGCTTATGGTACGGCGCGTGGCGCGTGGAAAGCGTCTCTGCGCCCACTCGGGTAAACATGGCGTATCGTAACGGAACGTTTCCTCATGTTTCGGGCCGGGAGGCCTCAGGCCAGTTCCACCGATCCCACCTCGTACCCCTCGTCCCGCAGCGCGGAGACCAGCCGGTCCAGATGCGCGCGGTCGCGCGCCTCGCACTCGATCTCGGTGATGAGGCCCTTGGCGGGCAGGCTGGTGAACACGCGCTGGTGATAGACCTCGATGATGTTGACGCGCTGCTGGTCGAACACGCGCGCCACGTTGAACAGCGCGCCTGGCTGGTCCTGGAGCCGGATGCGTAAGCGAGCCAGCCGCCCGGACCGCGCCAGGTCGCGCAGCAGCACGTTGGCGAGCAGCCGCGTGTCGATGTTGCCGCCGCACAGCACCACGCCCACTGTGCGCCCCGCGAAGCGGCCGGGATTGGCGAGCAGCGCGGCCAAGCCGGCGGCGCCCGCGCCCTCCACCACCGTCTTCTCGATCTGGAGCAGCAGGCTGACCGCCTCCTCCAGCCGGCGCTCGGACACCAGCAGGATGTCGTTCACCAGCGCGCGCACCATCTGGGACGTGATGCCGCCGGGCTCCTTGACCGCGATGCCCTCGGCCAGCGTGTCGCCCGCGCACGGCCGGCTGGTGCCGCGCACGCGGTTGTACATGGACGGGAACAGCTCGGCCTCCACGCCCACTACCTCCACCGGGCGCCCTTGCGCCTTGGCGACGGTCGCCATGCCGGATATCAGCCCGCCGCCGCCGATGGGCGTCAGGAAGGTGTCGATGGCCGGCACGTCCTCCAGCATCTCCAGCGCCACCGTGCCCGCGCCCGCGATGACGCGCGGATCGTCGAAGGGGTGGACGAAGGTGAAGCCGTTCTGTGCTTCCAGCTCGCGCGCGTGCGCGTAGGCCGCGTCGAACGTGTCGCCGTGCAGGATCACGTCCGCGCCGTGCCCTTCCGTCTGCGTCACCTTCACGGTGGGCGTGTTGCGCGGCATCACGATGGTGGACGGCACGCCCAGCCGCGTCGCGTGATAGGACAGCCCCTGCGCGTGATTACCCGCCGACGCCGCGATCACGCCGCGCGCCTTGGCCTCGTCGGACAGGAGCAGCAGCGTGTTGAGCGCGCCGCGCTCCTTGTAGGCGGCGGTGAACTGGAGGTTCTCGAACTTGAGATACACCCGCGCGCCCGTCATGTCCGACAGCGTGCGGCTGATCAGCGTCGGCGTGCGCACGATCTGGTCGCGCACGCGCGCGTGCGCGGCGCGCACGTCGTCCAGCGTGACGGGAAGGGCGGGGGGGGCGGTGTCGAGAGCGCGGCTGGCCATGTGCGCCCGATAGACGCTGCGGACCATCGGGGGAACACCGTGCAGGGGACGGTGGCGGAACGCCGCGGCGGCGGCTAATCCGCCGGGGCATGAAGCCCATCGTCCTGCTGCCCCTGCTGCTTGCCGCCTCGCCCGCACTCGCCGACGGCATCGTCGACAACCTGTCGGGCGAGACGCTGGACGCGGACGGGCGCGCGGTGCGGTTCCGCGCCATCGTGGTGGACGCGGCGGGCAAGGTCGTGCGGCTGGTGCCGGTGGACGAGGTGGAGCCGAAGCGTACGCGCAAGAATCCCGGCCCCCGCTGGGATTGGCGCGCTGACATGGGCGGGCGAACGGTGATCCCGGGTTTCGTAGACGCGCACGGGCACGTCATGGGACTGGGGCTGGGCGCGCTGACGCTGGACCTGTCGGACGCTGGCTCGCTGGCGGAGGCGCAAGCGGCGGTCCGGCGCTGGGCGGCCGCCGACCCGGGCCGGCGCTGGATCATCGGGCGCGGTTGGAACCAGGAGCGCTGGGGCCTGGGCCGCTTCCCCACCGCGGGCGAGTTGGACCAGGTCACGGGCGACCGCCCCGCCGCGCTGATGCGCGCGGACGGCCACGCCGTATGGCTGAACTCGGCCGCGTTGAAGGCGGCGAACATCACGGCGGCGACGGCGGCACCGGCGGGGGGGCGGATCGAGAAGGGGGCGGGCGGCGCCCCCACCGGCGTCCTGGTGGACGCCGCGATGGCGCTGGCCGAGCGCGTCGTGCCCCAGCCGAGCCCGAAGGACCTGAACGCCGCCTTTTTGAAGGCGCAGGACATCCTGCTGTCGAACGGCATCACCGCGGTGGGCGACATGTCGGTGTCGGTCGAGAACTGGATGGCGTACCGGCGCATCGGCGACCTGGGCGGCTTGCGCGTCCGCATCATGGCCTATGGCCAGGGGATCGCGGACACGGTGCGCATCGGCGGCACCGGCCCCACGCCCTGGCTCTACAACGACCGGCTGCGGCTGGTGGGGGCCAAGCTCTACGCCGACGGGGCGCTGGGCTCGCGCGGGGCCTGGCTGTTCCGCCCGTATCACGACGCGCCGGGCCAGACGGGGCTGGGCTTCCTGACCGACGACCAGCTCCAGAACCAGATGAGCCGCGCGGCGATGGACGGATACCAGGTGGCGGTCCACGCCATCGGCGACCGCGCCAACGATCAGGTGCTGAACGCCGTCGCCGAAGTCGCCCAGACATACAAGGGCGACCGCCGCTGGCGGATCGAGCACGCGCAGGTGGTGACGCCCGCCGACGTGGCGCGCTTCGGCCGCAACGGCATCGTGGCCTCCATGCAGCCGACGCACGAGACCAGCGACCGCACCATGGCGGAGGCGCGGCTGGGGCCGGACCGTTTGGCCGGTGCCTATGCTTGGGCGTCGCTTAAGGGCGCGGGCGCGACGCTCGCCTTCGGCTCGGACTTCCCCGTGGAGCGGCCCGATCCCTTCGCCGGCTGGGCGGCGGCGTTCACGCGCCAGGGCGCGGACGGCCAGCCCTATGGCGGGTGGCAGCCGCAGGAGCGGGTGTCGCGCGAGGAGGCCTGGGCCGCCTTCACGCAAGGAGCGGCCTATGCGGGTTTCGCGGAGAAGCTGTTCGGCCGGCTGGCGCCCGGCCAGTACGCCGACTTCGCCGTGGTGGATCGCGACCCACTGCTGGCGACGCCCGCCGACCTGCGTGCGACGAAGGTGCTGGAAACGTGGGTGGGTGCCCGCAAGACGTGGTCGCGCGGCGGGGGGGAGGGGGCACCGGCCACCACCCCCGCGTCGCGATAGATCAGGCGACCTTGGCGGCGGCCCCTTCGTCCGGCTCGCGCAACACGTAGCCGCGGCCCCACACCGTCTCGATATAGTTCTCGCCGTCGCACGCCGTGCTGAGCTTCTTGCGCAGCTTGCAGATGAACACGTCGATGATCTTGAGCTCGGGCTCGTCCATCCCGCCGTAGAGATGGTTCAGGAACATCTCCTTGGTCAGCGTGGTGCCCTTGCGGAGCGAGAGCAGCTCGAGCATCGCGTATTCCTTGCCCGTCAGGTGAACGCGCGCGCCGTCCACCTCCACGGTCTTGGCGTCCAGGTTGACCGCCAGCTTGCCCGTGCGGATCACCGACTGGCTGTGCCCCTTGGACCGGCGCACCACCGCGTGGATGCGCGCCACCAGCTCCTCCTTGTGAAAGGGCTTGGTGACGTAGTCGTCCGCGCCGAAGCCGAACGAGCGGACCTTGGAATCCATCTCGTTCACGCCCGACAGGATCAGGACCGGCGTGGACACGCGGGCCACGCGCAGCTTCTTCAGCACGTCGTAGCCGTGCATGTCGGGCAGGTTCAGGTCGAGCAGGATGATGTCGTAGTCGTAGAGCTTGCCGAGGTCCAAGCCCTCCTCGCCCAAGTCGGTGGTGTAGACGTTGAACCCCTCCGACCCGAGCATCAGCTCGATCGCCTTGGCGGTGGTGGGTTCGTCCTCGATCAGCAAGACGCGCATCGCAACTGTCCCTGTTCCATGCCGCCCCCGGCACGTCCGCCCCGACAGGGCGACTCTGAACGACGGAGGCGTTAACCAAACACCGTCTGAAGGCTAAAGGTTAATTCCCTCCTAAACGTTCCCTCCCTCACGATTTTTCTTTGTTTCCGAATATTTCCGGGGCGGCAGCAATGTCTGATGCTCAGCGCGGGGCACGGGCTCGCCCAGCACCTCGCGCAGGTACAGGCTGCGCACCATCTGAAAGATCACCACCAGGAGGGCGGCCGAGAAGAACAGGCCGAACACGCCGAACACCGCGCCGATCCCCAGGATCGCGAACAGCGTGACGGCGGGCGGGATGGCCACCACGCGCGCGGTGACGAAGGGGGTGACGAGGTTGGTCTGAATCAGCCGCACGACCGCGAAGGTGGCGAGCGCGCCCAGCAGCGGCCCCGTGCCGACGGTCGCGGCCAGCCCGACCGCGGGCAGCATGGCGGCCAGCGGCCCCACATAGGGGATGAACTCCGACAGGCCCGTCAGCAGCCCCAGCGCGGGCGCGGACGGCACGTTCGCCACCCACAGGCCGATGCCCGTCATCACGCCCATGCTGGTCATCTGGATCAGCTGCGCGCGCAGCCACAGGCGAAGCGTGGAGGCGGTGTCGAACATCGCGTCCTCCACCGCCGGGCGCCGGGCGGGCGGCACCAGCAGCAGCAGCCCGCGCTCGTAGGTGCGCGGGTCCACCGCGAAGAAGATCGCGCCCACCAGCACCAGCACGAAGTTCAGCAGTCCCTGGCCCACCCCCTCGGCCAGCCCGCCGATGTCCTGGGCGACCCGGCTGCCAGCGAAGGCGGCGCGCACCGCGTCCACCACCTTCTCGCCCACGGGCGACTGCGACGCCCATGCGGCGAGCTGGTCGATCAGGCCGGGCAGGCGGAGCACTACGACGTTCAGCTGCTGGCGAAAGGCGACGCCGAACAGCCACAGCAGGAACCCCACCACCGCCAGCACCGTCGCGACCGCCAGCGCGAGTGCCGCGCGGCGGGGCACGCGCACGTGATCGCGCAGGAGGTCGGCCACCGCGTGGATGGCGATGGCCCCCAGCACCGATCCGAACGCCAGGATCAGCAGGTCGCCCGCCCGCCACAGCGCGGCGGCCACGGCCGCGACGACCAGCATCAGCATCAGCCGGCGCAGGAAGCGCGCGTCGTCCGCGTCGGGGGTCAGGCGGTTCAAGGACGGGCGTTCGGGCAGCGCATCGGACCGTTCTGCCAGATCGTCCCGTGCCGTGACAGCCGCCCGTCGACGCGTTTCCTCCGTTGCTCCCTCAATCCCGCAGTCGCGCGGCCAGGAAAGCGATCAGCGCCTCCACGCGCGCCGGTCGCAAGGGGCTGGGCGGGGTCAGCAGGTGCAGCGCGACCGGCGCGAACGTCCAGTCGGGCAGCACTTCCTCCAGCCGTCCGTCCGCCAGCGCGTCACCCGCGATGAAGTCCGGCAGTCGGGCGATGCCCAGCCCCGCCACCAGCGCCGGCACCAGCGCCTCGCCGCTGTTGGCGCTGAGCGGTCCGGACGCGCGCACCGCCGCCCGAACGCCGCCCGGCCCCTCGAACCGCCACACGGGGTCGGCGTTGGCGTAGCCCAGCAGGGCGTGACCCTCCAGCGCGTCCGGGTGGCCGGGCCGCCCGGCCGCCGCCAGATAGGCGGGGCTCGCCACCAGCCGCGTGGGGATGCCGCACAGCCGACGCGCGCGCAGCGACGAGTCGGGCAGCACGGCGATGCGCAGCGCCAAGTCGAACCCTTCTGCCACGATGTCCACGCGCGCGTCCGACAGGTCCAGCGCGATCTCGACGTGCGGGTGGTCGATCAGGAACGCCGCCAGCAGCGGCGCCACGCGCTTGACGCCGAAACTCATGGGCGCCGCCACGCGCACGCGCCCGGCGGGGCAGGCGGCGGCGTCGAGCGCGGCCTCCTGCGCCCCGCGCGCTTCGGCCAGCATGGCGGCAGCCCGGATGCTGAGCGGCCGCCCAGCTTCCGTCAGCGCGATGCGCCGCGACGTGCGGTGGAACAGCGCCTGGCCGATCTCCGCCTCCAGCCGGGCCACCGCCTTGGACACCGTCGCCTTGGACAGGCCCAGCCGCTCGGCCGCGCCGGAGAAGGAGCCAGCGTCGGCCACGGCGGCGAAGATGGCCCAGGCTTCGAGATCGGGGAGGCGCATGGCAGGATGCTATGACAGGAAACGATAGGTTTCCATCGTTTCCATTTCATGTCTCCTCGAGCGGTCCTAGCTACGATCGGCAACGTAAAGGAGGACCACGGCGTGACCGACCTCGACACCCCATCCGACACCGTCGGCGACACCGCCGGCATCGACCGGCGCCCCTTCGCCACGCTGGGCCATGCCGATCACGGCTGGCTGGACGCGCGGCACCATTTCTCGTTCGCCGGCTATCACGACCCCGACCGCATGGGCTGGGGGGCGATCCGCGTCTGGAACGACGATCGGATCGCGGCGGGCGCCGGCTTCCCCGCCCACCCGCACCGCGACATGGAGATCGTCACCTATGTCCGCTCGGGTGCGATCAGCCACCGCGACTCGATGGGCAACGCCGGCCGCACCGCGGCGGGCGACGTGCAGGTGATGAGCGCCGGCAGCGGCGTGCGCCATTCCGAGTTCAACCTGGAGGACGAGGACACCACCTTGTTCCAGATCTGGATCGAGCCGCGCGCGCGGGGCGGCGAGCCGAGCTGGGGCGCCCGGCCCTTTCCCAGGGGCGAGCGGTCCGGGCGGCTGGTGGTGCTGGCCAGCGGCCGTGCGGAGGACGCCGACGCGCTGCCCATCCGGGCGGACGCGCGCGTCATGGCCGCGACGCTGGAGCCGGGGCAGGAGGTGCACCACGCGGTGAGCGCCGGACGCCACGCATATCTGGTGCCCGCACGCGGGCGCGTCGCGGTGGACGGGCAGGAGATGGACACG
>Ga0325400_1000114_pt1 | contig 49196 bp, 46 predicted proteins | sample PopdelMetagenome_2_FD_205662 | JGI IMG/M metagenome (GOLD analysis project Ga0325400, IMG submission 205662) | Populus deltoides microbial communities from Bellville, Georgia, United States - Xylem-PdKOR-R1 | ecosystem: Host-associated > Plants > Phyllosphere > Stem > Wood/Secondary xylem... | reverse complement strand
GGTGCGCCCGCTCGACCGCGGCTCGGCGACCATGCTGGACGACTTGCGCCACTTCCTTGAACGCCAGCGCCTGTTCGGGGTGCTGCTGATGCCCCCGGTCAGCGAGAACGACTCGGTGGCCAGGCTGTGCGCCGACATCGGCTGCCGTTACGTCCGCATGGGATCGGCCGCGCTGGACGAGGCGCAGCACATGGTGGCGTCGAACGACCGCGAGGCGGTGCGCGGGGCGACCGAGCACCTCATCGGCTTCGGCCACCGGCTGGTCGGCTTCGTCGCGGGGCCGCACGGCTTCCGCTCGGCACGCGAGCGGCGGCTGGGGTTCGAGGACGCGATCGCCGCGGCCGGGCTGAAGCTGCCGCGCAGCCTGATGGCCGACGGCAACTACACCTTCGCCTCGGGGCTGAGCGCGGGCGAGCGCCTCCTCGACCTGATGCCACGCCCGACCGCGATCTTCTCCTCCAACGACGAGATGGCGGCGGGTGTCATCCACGCCGCCCGCCAGCGCGGGCTCGACGTGCCGCGCGACCTGTCGGTGGTCGGGTTCGACGACACCCCGATCGCGGCGCACGTCTGGCCGCCGCTCACCACCGTGCGCTGGCCGATCGCTTCCATGGCGCGGTCGGCGGCGCTGAAGCTGATCGCCGAGGAAGGCGACGACATGGTGCGCGAGCCGTCGCTGTTTCCGTCGACGCTGGTCAGGCGCGCGTCGGTCGCGGCACCGGCGGGCTGAAGCTTGCGCTCAGTCCTGACACCGGTTACCGGTGCGACAAGGACGCGGTGACGCGTTTGAGGGAGGATGCGGTGGCGCGACCACTCAGGCTTGATCCGGACCGGCTGTTCCCCGCCGAGGAGCGGACGCGTGGCATCGCCCGCGCGCTCTATGCGGAGGTCGCGGGGCTGCCGATCGTCAGCCCGCACGGCCATGTCGACCCGCGCTGGTTCGCCGACGACGCGGCGTGGACCGACGCGACGACGCTGCTGCTCGCCCCCGACCACTACCTGTTCCGGATGCTGCGCAGCTTGGGGGTGGAGCTCGACGCGCTGGCGATCCCGCGTCGCGACGGGGTGCCCGCGACCGACCCGCGCGCCGCGTGGCGGCTGTTCGCAGCTCATTACCACCTGTTCCGCGGCACCCCGTCGCGGTTGTGGCTGGACCATGTCTTCGCCGAGGTGTTCGGGATCGAGGTCGCGCTGGATGCGGAGACCGCGGACGACTATTACGACGCGATCGGCGCGGCGCTCGCCACCGATGCGTTCCGTCCACGGGCGCTGTTCGACCGGTTCCGGATCGATTTCCTCGCCACCACCGAGGGTGCCGACGACCCGCTCGCCGCCCACGCCGCGATCCGCACGTCGGGCTGGGGCGGGCGCGTCGTCACCACCTACCGCCCAGACGGGGTGATCGACGTCGAGCACGAGCAGTTCGCGGGCGCGATGGAGCGGCTCGCCGCGCTGACCGGCGAGGACGTCCACAGCTGGCAGGGCTATCTCTCCGCACACCGCAACCGGCGCGCCTTTTTCCGCACCATGGGCGCGACCGCGACCGACCACGGCCACCCGACCGCCGCCACCGCCAACCTGTCGACGCCCGAGTGCGAGACCCTGTTCGCGCGCATCGTCGGCGGCGGCTGGACCCCCGCCGATGCCGAGCTGTTCCGCGCGCAGATGCTGACCGAGATGGCGCGGATGAGCGTCGAGGACGGCATGGTCATGCAGATTCACCCCGGCAGCTTCCGCAACCATGACGCATCGCTGTTCGGAAGCCACGGCCGCGACAAGGGGGCCGATATCCCCACCCGTACCGATTACGTCCACGCGCTCAAACCCATGCTGGACGTGGTCGGCGGCGAGCGCGACCTGACGGTGATCCTCTTCACCCTGGACGAGAGCGCCTATGCGCGCGAGCTGGCGCCGCTCGCCGGGGTCTATCCGTGCCTGCGGCTGGGGCCCGCCTGGTGGTTCCACGACGCGCCGGAGGGCATGCGCCGCTTCCGCGAGATGACCACGGAGACGGCGGGATTCTACAACACCGTCGGCTTCAACGACGACACCCGCGCGTTCCTGTCGATCCCGGCGCGCCACGACGTCGCGCGGCGCGTCGACTGCGCGTTCCTGGCCCGGCTGGTCGCCGAAGGGCGGCTCGCCGACTGGGAAGCGGCCGAGCTGGCACATGAGCTGACCGGCGGACTGGTGCGCCGGGCCTACCGCATTTCCGACCGACGCGGGTGATTTCGGCCTGACACGGCCACCCCGATGAACGATAGAGCCCCCGACCGGGGCCATCCAGAAGGACCAAGACCATGAAGATCGCGCTCATCACCGAGAACAGCCAGGCCGCCAAGAACACGATCATCCACGAGGCGCTGACCTCGGTGGTCGAGCCGATGGGGCACCAGGTGTTCAACTACGGCATGTACACCGCTGAGGATAAGTCCTCGCTGACCTACGTGATGAACGGGCTGCTGGCCGGCATCCTGCTCAATTCCAAGGCGGTGGACTTCGTGGTCACCGGCTGCGGCACCGGCATGGGCTCGATGCTCGCCTGCAACGCCATGCCCGGCGTGTTCTGCGGCCTCGTCATCGACCCGACCGACGCGTTCCTGTTCGGCCAGATCAACGACGGCAACTGCATCTCGACGCCGTTCGCCAAGGGCTTCGGCTGGGCCGCCGAGCTGACCCTGAAGGACATCTACCAGAAGATGTTCGAGGGCGAGCGCGGGCTGGGCTATCCCAAGGAGCGCGCCGAGATCATGCGCACCAACCGCGGCGTCCTGAGCCAGCTGAAGCAGGCGACCTGCCGCGACATGCTGACCGTGCTCAAGTCGGTCGACCAGGACCTGCTCAAGAAGGCGATCGCGGGCGAGAAGTTCGCCGAGCATTTCTACGCCCATTCGCAGGACGAGGAGATCAGCGCCTATCTGAAGGGGCTCCATGCCGAGGACGCGACCGGCACCCAGCCGCAGTCGGTCCTCGCATAAGGGCCGGGGCGGTGACGATGGGCAACCCGTTCGACCTTTCGGGCAAGGTGGCGGTCGTCACCGGCGCCAACACCGGCATCGGCCAGGCGATCGCGCTGGCGCTCGCCGCGGCGGGCGCCGACGTCGCGTGCGTCGGCCGCACCCCCGCCGAGGAGACGGTGGCGCAGGCGCGCGCGCTCGGCCGGCGGGCCGAGATCGTGTCCGCCGACCTGTCCTCGATCGAGCCGGTCGGGCGGGTGGTGGAGGAGACGGTCGCGAAGCTCGGCGGGCTCGACATCCTGGTCAACAACGCCGGCATCATCCGCCGCGCCGACGCGGTGGACTTCAGCGAAGCGGACTGGGACGCGGTGGTCGACACCAACCTCAAGTCGGTGTTCTTCCTGTGCCAGGCGGCCGGACGGCACATGCTGGCGAACGGCGGCGGCAAGATCATCAACATTGCCTCCATGCTGACCTTCCAGGGCGGCATCCGCGTGCCGAGCTACACCGCGTCCAAGTCCGGGATCGGCGGGCTGACCAAGCTCCTCGCGAATGAATGGGCGGGCAAGGGCGTCAACGTCAACGCGATCGCGCCTGGCTACATCGCCACCAACAACACCGCCGCGTTGCAGGCCGACGAGAACCGCAACAAGGCGATCCTCGACCGCATCCCGGCGGCGCGCTGGGGTGATCCCGGCGATCTCGGCGGGGCGGCGGTGTTCCTGGCGTCCTCCGCCGCGAACTACGTCCAGGGTCATGTCTTGGCGGTGGACGGCGGCTGGCTGGCACGGTGAATCAAGGAGGCGGACCGGGCGCTCGACGCCCGGCCGCTGATCGGGGGAGGCAGGAATTGGGCAAGCTGCTGGCGTTCGGCGAGGTCATGCTGCGGTTGAGCCCGCCGGGACGCGAGCTGCTGTTCCAGACCCCGCGGCTCGACGTGTGGGTGGCCGGCGCGGAGGCCAATGTCGCCACCCAACTCGCCCGGCTCGGCCACGATGTCGGCATGGCGACGATGGTGCCCGACAACGATCTCGGTCGCGCTGCGGTGACCGCGTTGCGCGGCCACGGCGTCGACGTCTCCACCATGCTCACCGCCGGCGAGCGGATGGGGCTGTACTTCGTGACCTCGGGCGCCGGGCTTCGCGCGACCGAGGTGATCTACGACCGCGCGGGCTCCGCTTTTGCCGAGGCGCCGGTCGAGGCGTGGAACTGGGACGCGCTGCTCGCCGGGGTCGACCGGCTGCACCTGTCGGGGATCACCCCGGCGCTGGGGCCGGTGCCCGCCCGGAGCGCGCTCGCCGCGGTACGCGCGGCCGCGGCGCGGGGGATCGCGATCTCGTTCGACGGCAACTGGCGCGGCAAGCTGTGGGCGCGGTGGGACTCGGACCCTCGCGCGATCCTGACCGAGCTGGTCGCGCACGCCGACCTGATGTTCGGCAACCACCGCGACATCGCGCTGCTGCTCGGCCGCGACGATTTCTCCGGTGAGGGCGAGGATCGGCGGCGCCATGCCGCGGAGGCGGCGTTCGCGGCGTTTCCGACGCTGCGCACGATCGCCTCCACCGCCCGGGCGGTGGAGCATGTCGACCTCCACCGCCTGTCGGCCCGGGTCGACACGCGCGAGGAGGCGGCGCAGACCGGCGAGGTGGTGCTCGCCGGCATCGTCGACCGGATCGGCGGGGGGGATGCGTTCGCGGCGGGGGTGCTCCACGCGCTGCGATCGGGCGGCACGCCGGAGGACGCCGCGCGCCAGGGTCTCGCGCTCGCCGCGCTCAAGCACTCGCTGCCCGGCGACGCGGGGCTGTTCCGACAGCCCGATCTCGACGCCTATCTCGCCGGCGGGCTCGATGTCCGGCGGTGACTGGAGCCGCCGCGCCGTCCTGGCGGGCGGGGCGGCGCTCGCCGCGGCACCCGCGCGCGCCGCGGTACCGGGGGAGGTGAACGCCCCCGCCGGCCGGTTCCGCGGCAGGGTGGAGGACGGCGTCGCGGCGTTCCGCGGCATCCGCTACGCCCGCGCCGAGCGGTTCCGCGCGCCCGTGCCGGTCAAGCGCGCCATCGGCACGGTGGAGGCCACCGCGTTCGGCCCGGTCTGCCCGCAGGCGACCGGGCTGGGGCCGCAGGACGAGGACTGCCTGTTCCTCAACGTCTGGACGGCGGAGGCCGACCTTCGCGCGCGCAAGCCGGTGATGGTCTACATCCACGGCGGCGCCTATTCGACCGGCAGCGTCACCGACCCGCTGAACGACGGGCATCATCTCGCCGCACGCGGCGACGTGGTGGTGGTGACGGTCAATCACCGGCTCAACGCCTTCGGCTACCTCTACCTCGCAAGGCTCGATCCCCGCTTTCCCGACAGCGGCAATGCCGGGCAGCTCGACCTCGTCGTCGCGCTCAGGTGGGTGCGCGACAACATCGCCGCGTTCGGGGGCGATCCGCGCCGCGTCACCGTGTTCGGCCAGTCGGGCGGCGGCGCCAAGATCGCCACCATGACCGCGATGCCCGCCGCCGACGGGCTGTTCGGCCGCGCGATCACCATGAGCGGGCAGCAGGTGGTCGCCTCCGGCCCGCTCCACGCGCACGACCGCGCGCGGGCGTTCCTGGGCAAGCTGGGGGTGGGGGAGGGCGACCTGTCGCCGATCCTCGCCATGCCCGCCGCCAAGCTGGTCGAGGCGCTGTCGGCGACCGATCCGATCCTGGGCGGCGGCGTGTCGTTCGCGCCGGTGCTCGACATGCGCCACCTGTCGCGCCACCCTTTCTGGCCCGATGCTGCCCCGCAGGGGCTGAAGGTGCCGATGATCCTCGGTAACGTGCGCGACGAGACGCGCGGCTTCATCGCCCCCGACGGCCCGCTGGTGCGCGGGCTGACCTGGGACAATCTGCCCGGCCGCATGGCGCGCGAGCTTCGGGTCGACATCCTGCCGGAATGGGTGATCGCCGAATATCGCCGGCGCGAGCCCGGCTGGTCGCCCGCCGAGGTGCTGTGGGGCGCGACCACCGCGGGGCGAAGCTGGCGGGGGCAGGTGGAGGAGGCGGAGGCGCGGGCGCGGGCGCGGGTGCCGGCCTGGGTCTACCAGCTCGATTTCAGTTCGCCGGTCGAGCCGATCCGCGGGGCGTTCCACACCCATGACATCCCGCTGGCGTTCGGCACGCTCGACGCGCGCGGGTCGAAGACCGGGACCGGCGCCGATGCGCGGGCGGTGTCGCGGGCGATGCAGGACGCCTTTGTGGCGTTCGCCGCGACCGGGCGCGCGGGCTGGCCCGCCTACGACCTGCCGCAGCGGGCGACCATGATCTTCGACACCCGCAGCCGCGTGGTGAACGATCCCCGCGCGTGGCAGCGCGAACTGTTCGCGCGGGTCCCCTACATCCAGCCCGGGAGCTGAATCATGACGCGCTCGATCGCCCTCCTGCTTCTTGCGGCCGCGACCCCAGCCGCCGCGCAGCAGCTCGCCTTTCCCGGTGCGGAAGGGGCGGGTCGCTTCGCCGCGGGGGGGCGCGGGGGGCGCGTGATCGCGGTCACCAGCCTCGCCGATGCGGGCCCCGGTACCTTGCGCGCGGCGGTGGAGGCGAGCGGCCCGCGCACGGTGGTGTTCCGGGTGTCGGGCACCATCCGGCTCCTGTCGCCGCTGCGCATCCGCGAGGGACGGGTCACGGTCGCCGGCCAGACCGCGCCCGGCGACGGCATCACGCTGGCGGGGCACGTCCTCCAGGTGTCGGCGGACGACGTGGTCATCCGCTACCTTCGTGCGCGGCTGGGCGCGGCGTCGGGCAGCCAGGACGACGCGATCTGGATCAGCGGCGGGCGGCGCATCATCCTGGACCACGTCTCGGCGAGCTGGTCGGTCGACGAGACGCTGTCTACCTCGGCCAATTACAAGAACCCGGGCGAGGGCTGGTACGACGTCACCGTGCAATGGTCGGTCATCGCCGACTCGCTGCGCCGGGCAGGCCACGTCAAGGGCGATCACGGGTACGGCAGCCTGATCCGCGGCGGGCGCGGGGCCAAGGCGAGCTTCCACCACAATCTGTGGGCCAATCACCTCGCCCGCATGCCGCGGCCGGGCAATTACGACGGGCCCGCGATCGACCCGGACGGCGCGGCCTTCGACTTCCGCAACAACGTCTTCTACAATTGGGGCGGCGGCCATTCGGGCTACGACGCCGACACCGCGGCGGTGGTCCGCTACAATTTCGTCGGCAACGCCTATGTGCCCGGCCCCGACAGTACCGCGCCCGTGGCGTTCAAGGAATCGAACACGCTGGCCCGCGCGTGGTTCGCCGACAACAGCATGGACGGGCGCGTTCCCGCCGATCCCTGGTCGCTGGTGACGGGGGTGCAGGCGCCGGGATATCGCCTCGATCGCGCGCTGGACCTCGCCCCGACCACGCCCGAGGCACCGGACGTCGCCTATCGCCGCGTCCTCGCCGACGCCGGCGCGTCGCACCGGCGGGACGCGGTCGACCGCGCGATCCTGGCGGGCGTGCGGACCCGCACCGGACGGATCATCGACACCGTCGCCGCCGACGCCTGGCCGGCGCTGGTGAGCCTGCCCGCACCGGTGGACGGCGACGGCGACGGCATGCCCGACGCGTGGGAGCGGAGCCACGGCAGCGATCCGCGGCGGGCGGACGGAGATGTCGTCGGCGCGGGCGGGTGGACCGTGCTGGAACGCTACCTAAACGGCTTGGTCGCGATCCCGCAACGCTAGCGGCGGAACGCGGCTTGCGAGGCGTGTCCCGCGATGATACCGGTATCAATCGAGGCGACAAAGAGCGCCCGCCGGGGAGGACGCGTTGGAGGGATCGGCCGCAGGGGCAGAGGTGCATGCATCGGTCGTCGACCGTCGCATGCTGCTGGCCGGCGGCGCCGCCGCGCTCGCGGGCCCGGCATGGGCCGCATTTCCCGAACCCGTCTTCGCCCCGTCCGCGACGATCCGCGTCGCGCCCGGCGGTCCGGTTCCGACCCTCGCCGCCGGGTTGGCGCTGGCCGCGTCGCGCGGCGCTCCGTGCCGCATCCTGCTCGCCCCCGGCATCTACCATGAGAAGCTGACGGTGGCGGTCGCCGGGGTCACGATCGCCGGCGACGGGCCGGGCGTCGTCGTCGCGCACGCGGCCGGGGCGGCGCAGCCGCGGCCGGACGGCGGCGGCAACTGGGGCACCAGCGGCTCGGCGATCCTGACGGTCGCGGCATCCGACGTCACGCTGGCGAACCTGACGATCCGCAACGACTACGACTTCCTCGCCGCGCCGATGCAGGCGGTGGCGCTGAAGGTCGATACGGGGGGCGATCGCTGCCGCATCCTCGGCTGCCGTGTGGAGGGCTGGCAGGACACGCTGCTGATCCAGGCGCGGACCTTCATCGATCGCTGCCGGATATCGGGGTGCGTCGACTTCGTGTTCGGGGGCGGTGCGGCGTGGATCGGGCGCAGCACGATCGTCAGCCGGTACGTGCCGGGCGGGGTGGGCGCGCGGGAAGGCGGCGGCGGCGGCTTCATCGCCGCGCCCAGCACCCCGGCGATCCGCCCCTACGGCTTGGTCTTCGCCGACTGCCGGCTGGAGCGGGAGGCGGGGCTGCCCGACGGCGGCACCTGGCTGGGGCGGCCGTGGCGCGCGGGCGGCAACATGGCGCTGACCGGATATGCGGCGTTCGTCCGCTGCTGGATGGACGCGCACATCGCGCCCGCCGGCTGGACGGCGATGGGGTACAAGGGACCGGACGGCGCGCAGCGGATGCTGGAGCCGGGCGAGGCGCGGCTGTTCGAGGCCGCCGCCCGCGGCCCGGGCGCACGCACGGGGACGGGACGCCGACAGCTGTCGGCGATGGATCAACGACGAATGACACCGGTCACCGTTCTGGATGGCTGGGAACCGACAACGCAGGGGATGGGAACGTGAACATGACGGCAGAAACGCGCGCACGGCTGGGCAGGCTCACCGCCGGTGCATCGCTGGCGGCGCTGGTGGCGGGCATCGCGATGCCCGCAGCGGCGCAGCAGCAGGCGCCGGCACCCACCGCGCAGCAGGCACCGCCGACGGTGACCAGCACGCCCGTCGCGCCGGCCTCCGCCGCCGCCAACCCGGACGCCGCGCAGACCGGCGAGCCGCAGAGCGACAACACCGCCAGCGCCCCGGCCACCTCGGACCAGCCCGCCGTCACCGGCGACCAGACGCCGGGCGATGGCGGCGGCGACGGCGACATCGTCGTCACCGGCTTCCGCGCGTCGCTGCGCTCCTCCATCAGCGCCAAGCGCAACTCCAACGTGCAGATCGACGCGATCAACGCCGAGGACATCGCCGACTTCCCCGACGCCAACCTCGCCGAGTCGCTCCAGCGGCTGCCCGGCGTGTCGATCGACCGCGACAACGGCGAAGGCCGGACGATCACCGTGCGCGGCCTGGGCGGCGACTTCAACCGTACCCGGCTGAACGGGATGGAGGCGCTCGCGACCTCGGGCTCCAACGATTCGGGGACCACCCCGAACCGCAGCCGCGCGTTCGACTACAACACCTTCGCGTCCGAGCTGTTCTCCAGCCTCAAGGTCCAGAAGTCGTCGTCGGCGGAGACCGACGAGGGGTCGCTGGGTGCCACCATCGACCTCACCACCGGGCGGCCGTTCGACTACAAGGCCAAGACCTTGGCCCTGTCCGTCGAGGACAATTACAACGAGAACGGCAAGAAGCATCAGCCGCGCATCGCCGGGCTGATCAGCAGCAAGACCAGCGACGGCCGGTTCGGGGCGCTGATCTCCGCCGCCTACAGCCAGACCGACAACCGGATCGACGGCTATGCCCGCCAGGCCGGCCAGCAGGACTATCTGTACCGGTCAAGCGACTTCCTGGGTGCGGAGAACCCGCAGCGCGCCGGCTTCTCCGCACCGGCCGGCACCACCTTCGGCACCGCGATCACCAACCCGCAGGCGATCGCCTTCCAGACCGGGTCCGACCCGGCGGCCTATGCCAAGCTGTACCCGGGCGCTCCCTACAACACCGCCGGGCGGTTCGACGATTCGATCGTCCGCATCCCCGCGCTGGCGACCATCCAGGAACAGCGGGTCAAGAACGACCGTCTCGGCCTGACCGGTTCGCTCCAGTGGCAGATCGGCGACCGCACGCTGCTCAACGTCGACGGCGTCTACTCGCGGTTCCACAACGAGAGCACCAACTACCAGATCTCCAGCGTCGGGCTGAACCGCAACAATACCAACGCGACCTACAACACCGCGGTCGGCCGGCAGACCCCCATCGTCGCGCGCGGCCTGTACCCCGGCATCTGCACCCCGGCCGCCACCTCCGATCTGGCGCCCAGCCAGGATTGCGGGCAGGCGCGGTACGGCACCACCCCCGCCTTCGCCACCGCGCTCAACGCGCAGGGGCAGCTGGTCGCCTCCGTGCTGGGCAGCGCCGCCATCGTGCCGGGCACGACCAACGCGGCCAACGCCAACATCTTCTCGACCAACCCGTTCAACCTCGACCCGTACGACTATTACAACAACCCCAACTCGGTCGGGTACATCCCCTCGACCAACGGCCTGGCCTATCGCGGCGAGCTGATCGGCCGCCCCTCGGTCGACGTGCTGGACGCCAACGTACAGAACGGGGTGGCCAACTATCTCCAGCTCAGGAACGTCGACTTCCGCTCGGCCGCCGACGCCAACTACTACACCACCAAGTTCATGCAGGGCACGGTGAACCTGCAGCACGAGTTCTCCGACCGGCTGAAGATGAGCCTGCTGTACGGCCAGTCGCGCTCGACCAACCGGTCGACCGGGTTGCTGGTCGAGTACAACCGGATGGATTCGCCCAATACCTTCACCTATGACGAGCGCGACGGCGGCTCGATGCCCAAGCTCGACTTCGGCTTCGACGCGGCCGACCCTGCCAACTGGCAGGTGGTCAAGGGCTTCTCGGCGATGCGCCACTACGAGCGCTTCGTGCAGAACACCTACAAGAACGGTCGCGGCGACTTCGACTGGAAGATCAACGACGAGTTCAGCCTGGCCTTCGGTGCCAGCTACCGCGAGTTCGCGTTCAAGACCGACCTGCAGGAGCGCAACACCGACACGCTGAACCCGACCCTCTTGGAGGCCGGATCGACCACCGCCCAGACCGGCCAGGTGATCCAGTTCGGCCAGGGCCTGAACCTGCCCGAGGGGACGGTCACGTCCTTCTACGCGCCGCGGATCGAGGCATTCCAGCAGCTGATCGGGTTCGACTGCAACTGCATCAACAAATACGGCGACTTCACGCTGACCAACAAGCGGTCGGGCGCACCCAACCGCTACTCGGTGACGGAGAAGGATACCGGCTTCTACGCGCAGCTCGATTTCTCGGTCGAACTGGCGGGGCGTCCGCTGCGCGGCAATGCGGGGCTGCGCATCGCGCTGACCGACCTGCTGGCGGCGGGCAATACCCAGAACGGGCGGCCGATCACCGGGCAGAACAAGTACACCGACTATCTGCCCGCGATGAACCTCAACTGGGAGGTGATGGACAATCTGATCGTCCGCGTCGCCGCCGCCAGCGTGATGGCGCGTCCGCTGCTCGGCAACCTGTCGCCGATCACCAGCGGCCTCTCCATCCCGACCGACGGGTCCAACACCGGCGGTCGTCTGACCATCGGCAACCCGCAGCTGTCGCCGTTCCGTTCGACCAACGAGGACGTCAGCATCGAATATTATTTCGGCAAGGGCGGGCTGATCTCGGTCGCCGGGTTCAACAAGGACATCCGGTCCTATCCGCAGACGATCGTGTTCACGACCCCGCTCACCGGCATCCTGACGCCCGAGGCGGTCGCCGCGATCGGTGCCAGCACCACCAACGCCAACGCGCTGTCCTACCTCAGCAACAACTACCCGTTCGACGTGCGGCAGTTCCGCGACGCGCCGGGCGGATACCTGCGCGGCGTGGAGGTCAGCTACCAGCAGGACTTCACCTTCCTGCCGGGATTCCTCAAGAACTTCGGCGCGCTGCTGAACTACACCTACATCAAGTCCGAGCTGAACTACATCCTCGATCCGGGCGTGGCGCAGATCCGCAACGCCGCCGGGGTCATCACCCAGCCGTACGTGCCGCAGACGACGGGCAAGGCGCCGTTCCTGGGCGTGTCGCCGCAGTCGTTCAACGCCACGCTCTACTATCAGGCGGACAAGTTCCGCGCCCGCGTCTCGGGGGCGTACCGGAAGGGGTACAGCACGGCCTTCCCGATCGCGGCGGGATCGTGTGCGCCCGGCATCGTGCCGCAGGTGCCGACCAATCCCGGCACGCTGGGCTCGGGCAGCAACACCACCGGCGCCAACAACCTGCCCGGCGGCTATTGCACGGCGCCGCTGGTCAACGACTTCATCTTCTCGCGTTCGACCCTGAACGTCGATGCGTCGACCAGCTACCAGTTCACCAAGTGGTTCAGCATCACCGCCGAGGCGCAGAACCTGACCAACCAGACCAGCGAGCGTTACGGCTATCAGGACTCGCCGGTGGTGACGCAGTACGCGGCGGCAGGCCGCATCTACCGGCTGGGGGCGCGCCTGCGCTTCTGAAGCCGGCCACGACGGACGGGACGAGCAGCATGACCATCAACCGCCGCGACGCGTTCGGCCTTGCCCTTGCGGGCGGGGCGGGACTTCTCTCTCCGGAGACCGTCGCGGCGGCGGCCCCCGCGGACGACCACCCGTTCGACATGGGGTGGCGCCGCGGCTTCGACGGGCAGCGCGTCGCCGACCTGGGCGACGGGCGCTTCCTCAACCCGCTGATCGGCGGCGACCGGCCCGATCCCGCCATCCTGAAGGACGGCGCCGACTATTACATGACCTTCTCCAGCTTCGACAGCTATCCGGGGCTGACGATCTGGCACAGCCGCGACCTCGTCAACTGGACCCCGCGCCGGGCGGCGCTGACCCGCAACATCGGCTCGGTCTGGGCGGTCAGCCTGGAGAAGCACGCCGGCCGCTACTTCCTCTACATCCCCGTCAAGGCCAAGCCGAACGACATCTTCGTCACCTGGGCCGACAGCATCGACGGGCCGTGGTCGGAGCCCAAACCGCTCGGGCTCCACGCGCACATCGATCCCTGCCACGCGGTCGGGGAAGACGGGTCGCGCTGGCTGTTCCTGTCGGGGGGCGACCGCATCCGGCTGTCGGAGGACGGGCTGTCGACCGTCGGCGTGGTCGAACACGTCTATGATCCCTGGCGCTATCCCGACGACTGGGACGTGGAGGGGTTCAGCCCCGAAGGCCCCAAGATCCAGCGCCGCGGCGACTGGTTCTACATGATCACCGCGGTGGGGGGCACGGCGGGGCCGCCGACCGGGCACATGGTGATCGTCGCCCGCTCGCGCTCGATCCACGGTCCCTGGGTCAACGACCCCGGCAACCCGGTGGTCCGCACCGTGTCGAACGACGAGCGCTGGTGGTCGCGCGGCCATGCCAGCCTGGTCCAGGCGCCGGACGGCGGCTGGTGGTCGGTCTATCACGGCTTCGAGAACGGCTTCTGGACGCTCGGGCGGCAGGTCCTGCTCGATCCTGTCCGCTGGACCGCGGACGGCTGGTTCCGGATGACCGGCGGCGACTTGTCGCGGCCGCTGCCCAAGCCCCGCGGCGGCACGCCCGGCGCCCACGGCCAGCCGCTGTCCGACGACTTCCGCGGCCCGCTTGCGCTGGGGGCGAAGTGGAACTTCTTCCGGCCCGGCCCCGACGAGCGGGCGCGCGTCCGTACGGAGAACGGCGCCCTGGTGTTCGGGGCGGCGGGGACGGCGCCCGGCGATTCCTCCCCCCTGATGCTGATCGCGGGCGACCAGGCCTACCAGTTCGAATGCGACGTGGAGATCGCGCCGGGCGGGACCGCGGGGCTGGTGCTGTTCTACGACGACCGGCTCTATTGCGGCCTCGGCTTCGACGAGAAGCGTTTCGTCACTCACCAGTACGGGATCGAGCGCGGCCGCCCCGCCAACCCGCACGGCCGCCGGATGCGCATCCGCATCGCCAACAAGCGTCACATCGTCGCCATCCACACCTCGGGCGACGAGGGGCGGACGTGGCGGCGGTTCGACCGGGGAATGGAGGTCTCGGGCTACCACCACAATGTCCGCGGCGGGTTCCTGATGCTGCGGCCCGGCCTTTATTCGGCGGGCAAGGGCGAGGCGCGGTTCCGCGATTTCCGCTTCCGGGCGCTCTGACATGCTGGCGCTGCTCCTCGCCGCCGCGGCGCAGGTCGCCGCCCCCCCGACGGTGCAGCCGATCCGGCCCGCCAAGATCGTCCTGGTGGGGGACTCCACCACTGCGGTGACCAGCGGCTGGGGCGGGGCGTTCTGTTCGGACCACGTCACCTCGTTCGTCGCGTGCGTCAATCTCGCGCGCGGCGGGCGCAGTTCGGGCAGCTACATCGCCGAGGGGTCGTGGGCGGTGGCGCTGGCGGAGACGAGGGCGCCCGGCTTCGCGCCGATTTGGGTGCTGATCCAGTTCGGCCACAACGACCAGCCCGGCAAGCCAGGCCGGTCGACCGACCTCGCCACCGGGTTTCCCGCGAACCTGCGCCGCTACGTCGCCGACGCGCGCTCGGCCGGCGCGATCCCGGTGCTCGTCACCCCGCTGACCCGGCGGATCTTCAAGGACGGCCGGCTCGTCCGCGACCTCGACCCCTGGGCCGCGGCGGTGCGCCGGGTCGCCGCGGAGACCGGCACCCCCTTGGTCGACCTCAACCGCCGCAGCGCCGATGCGGTGGAGGCGATGGGGGAGGCGGCGGCGGAGAGCCTCGCCCAACTCCCTAAGGGCGCCGCCCCGATCGGCGACGGCGCGTCGGGGGAGGTGGACGACCAGCCCATGGCCCGGCGCAAGCTGGGCTTCGACCGGACCCATCTCGGCCGGTCGGGCGCGGATCGCTTCGCTGCGATGATGACCGGCGCGCTTGCCGAAGCGGTGCCGGCGATGCGCCGCTACCTCTACGACTAGGACGGTTTCCCACCGTCATTTTCCCGTCGTCCCGGCGTAGGGCCGGGACCCATGTCTCCCTCGTCCGGGCACACCGCCCCGACCTGGACCCCGATTGCGCCGGGTGACGGTGATGCAGAATGGTCGGGAAGCGCTCCTGCGTCCGCGCGGGCTTTGCCGGATCGGACTGCAAGGGCAACGCGTCGTTCGGGCGCCATGGCGGTCCGATCCCGCGACCGGGTCACGCGCGGAACGGTCGCCAACCCCCCGCCAAGGGGTGTTGGACGCGTACGGGCGGGTGACCGGGAATAATGGTGCTGCCGGTGAGGATTGAACTCACGACCTCAGCCTTACCAAGGATGCGCTCTACCACTGAGCTACGGCAGCATTGCCTTGCGAGGGTCCTCGCGAGGAGCCGCGCCTAGACCCGACCGCCGGACGATTGTCAAGGCGGGTTCGACCGCTTAATCGCGTCGGCATGGCCGAGGACGACAGAGAGGCCCGGCTCGCCGCCGCGCTGCGCGCCAACCTGCGGCGGCGCAAGGCGCAGGCGCGCGAGCGGGACCGGCCAGCCGGCGACCCCGCCCCGGAGACCACGCCGGAGCCGCCCGCCGAGGTCTGATACCTCCGCGCGGAGGCGGTGCCCGCCCGAGCCCGTCGATCAGCCCTAGCCCGTTACCGTCGACAGGGGCGCGCACTTAGCGCCCAGCCACGCGCGCTCGTCCGCGTCGAGTTCGGGTGACAGGCGCGCGAGCACGGTCGCGTGATAGGCGTCGACCCAGGCGCGTTCCGCCGGGGCGAGGAGGCCCGGGTCGATCAGGTCGCGTTCGATCGGGCACAGGGTCAGCGTCTCGAACCCGAGCATCCGCCGGTCCGGGTCGCCGCCGGGCACGGACCGCGCCTCGACCAGCACGAGGTTCTCGATGCGGATGCCGTACTCGCCCGGCTTGTAGTAGCCGGGTTCGTTGGACAGCATCATCCCCTCGCGCAGCGGCTCCAACGCGGCGCCGCCCGGATAGTTGGGCGCGGCGATCCGTTGCGGCCCCTCGTGCACCGCCAGGTAGCTGCCGATGCCGTGGCCGGTGCCGTGGGGAAAGTCGCACCCCGCCTCCCACAGCGGACGCCGCGCGAAGGCGTCGATCTGCGCGCCCTGGGTGCCGTTGGGGAACACCGCGGTGGCGATCGCGATATGGCCCCGAAGGACGCGGGTGAAGCGGTCGCGCATCTCCGCGGTCGGCTCGCCGACGGGCACGACGCGGGTCACGTCGGTGGTGCCGTCGAGATACTGGCCGCCCGAATCGATCAAGAAGAGCTGGCCCGGCTCCAACGGCAGGCTGGACGCCTCGGTCACATGGTAATGCGGGATCGCGCCGTGCGGGCCGGTCGCCGCGATCGTGTCGAACGACAAGTCGCGCAGGAGCCCGGTCCGCTCGCGGAACTCGCGCAGCCGCGCGGCGGCGGACAGCTCGGTGACGCCGCCGCGGGGTGCGGCCTGCTCCACCCAGCGCAGGAAACGGGCGAGCGCGGCGCCGTCGCGGACGGAGGCGGCGCGATGCCCGGCGACCTCCACCTCGTTCTTGATCGCCTTGGCGAGGACGGCGGGATCGCGCAGCGCCACCACCCGCGCGCCGCCGGCCTCCAGCGCGTCGTGGATCGCCGCCACCGCGCGCTCGGGATCGGCGACGACGCGCTTGCCCGCGAACCGCCCGAGATCGCCCGCGAACGCGGCGCGGTCGTGGAGGCGGACGGCGTTGCCCAGGTGCTGGCGCACCGCCCGGTCGAGCTTCTCCGGCGCGACGTAGAGGTCGAGCGTGCCATCGCGGTGCGCCACCGCATAGGCGAGCGCCACCGGCGTGCGGTCGACATCGGCTCCCCGCACGTTCAACGTCCAGGCGATCGAGTCGAGCGCGGAGAGCACCACCGCGTCGGCGTCGTTCGCCCCGAGCCAGTCGGCGATCGCGGCGCGCTTGTCGGGGGAGGAGCGGCCGGCATGGCCGTCGCCGTGGACGGTGAGCGGCGCGGGCGAGGGGGCGGGCCGGTCGCGCCAGGTCGCGTCCACCGGGTTGGTCTGCACCGCCACCATCGCCGCGCCCCGGTCGGCGAGCGCCGCCGCCAGCTCGGCGACCTGCGCGCGGGTATGCAGCCACGGGTCGTAGCCGATCCGCGCGCCCGCGGCGGCATGGGTGCCGAGCCAGCCCGCGACCGACTCCTCGGGCACGCCGACATAGTCCCAGTGGTCGGCGGACACCTGCTCGCGCACCTGCGCGGTGTAGCGCCCGTCGGTGAAGATGGCGGCCCGGTCGGCGAGCACCACCGCGGTGCCGGCCGACCCGCCGAAGCCGGTCAGCCAGCCGAGCCGCTGGGCGTAGCCGCCGACATATTCGCTCATATGCTCGTCGGTGAGCGGCACGACGAAGCCGTCCAGCCCGCGGGCGGCGAGTTCGGCGCGCAGCGCGGGCAGGCGGTCGTGGTGGGTCGGCATGGTCCGGTTCTCTCGAAAAGTCATAAGGGTCGCACCGCCCCCGCGCGCGGCCCCGCGGGAGCCCGCGTGCGGCCGCGGCGCGGCCCGGCGGGCCAGGACGGGGAGGAGGCGCTCATCGCGCCTTGCCATGGCAGAAGCCGGGATCGTAGGACAGCCGCATGGGCGACGTCGTCAACCTCCGGACCGCACGCAAGCGCCGCGATCGCGCGGCCGGGGAGGCCGCCGCCGCGGCCAACCGCGCCGCCCACGGACGCACCCGTGCCGAGAAGGCGGCCGACGCGGCCGAGGCGAGCCGGCGCGAGGCGCTGCTGGACGGCGCGAAGCGCGAGGATTGAGGGCCCTGGGAAGCGCCGTCGGGTAAGCGGTCGACGCGATCCTGCTCGCCGCGCCGGCGGTCGCCCGTGCGGGGGCGTCGCAGCCGACCGGGCAGCGCTTCGGCCGCTGGCACGGTACCGGCATCGCCAGCCTGTCGGGAAGCGAGGGCGACGACGCGTCCGTGACGCTCGCGCGGGGCGAGTGGCCCGACCTGTTCTGCGCGCGGCGGACGACGGGCCGGCCGGTGGTGCCGATCCATGGCGGACGGTGCGCGGGTGACGGCGTCTCCGCCTCCTACGCGGTCGCGCCCGGTCGCTGGCTGGCGCTGTCGCACCGGGCGACGGCGAGGCGGCTGCGCGCCGACCTGGTCGGCCGGCTCGGCCTGGCGCGCGTCGCGTGCGGGGCGACGCCGCCGATCGATCGCTTCACGCCGGGCGTCCCGCGCCGGCGGCGGCGGCGGCGTTCGGGGCGGCTGCGCCGCCGCGCGGGCGGCGAGGCAGGGACGGCGATGCCGGGGCGGCACGGATAGGGGCGCCGGGGCGACGGTGTGGCCGCCCCGCTGCCGCCGCAATCGCCGGCATAGGGTGGCGCCCCGGACGAGGACACCGCCTTGATCGCTGCCGTGCTGATGCTGGCGACCTCCGCTGTCGCCCCGCCGACCTGCCTGCGCATCCCCGACGCGGTTGCCGCCCCCGCCGATCCCGCTCGCGCCCCCGCCCCCGCTCCCGCCGCCGTCCGGCACGCCTTTCAGAACGGCCACGACGTCCCGCTGCGGCTGTGGTGGATCGATCCGCGCGGGGCACCGGTGGATCTCGGCACGATCGATCCCGGCGGGTTCCGCTCGCTCCAGACCTATGTCGGCCACCTGTTCGCCTTCACCGACGCGCAGGGGCGCTGCCGCCGGACGGCGCGGGTCGACGGGGTGATGGGCGGCACCTGGGTGGGCACCAGCCGCTACCGTCCGGTCGCCCTCCGCGAAGGGTGGCACGTGCTCCTCGACCTGGCGCTGGACGGGCCGGGAGACGGGTCGGCAGGCGAGCCGGCGTCGGCGGCGCTGGCCACGCTGGCGGAGCGGCTGGCCGAAATCGAGGCGGTGCTGCCGCCGCGGGCGCTGGCGCAGGTGCGCGCGACCCCCATCTTCCTTCACCGCCGGGCGGGTTACCGGTCGTCGTTCCACCCCGATCCCGGCTGGCTGGTCGCGCACGGGCGCACGGTGGAGCTGGTGGAGGCGGTGGAGCTGCCCGACGCCGAGGTCTTCGTCGACACGGTCCGGTCGCAGCCCGGGATCGTGCTGCACGAGCTCGCCCATGCCTATCACGCCCGCATGTCGGCGGCGGACCGCGCCGAGGTGGAGGCGACGTATCGCCGGGCGGTCGCGGCCGGGCGCTACCGGGGCGTGCAGCGCAACGACGGAACGGCCGGCGACGCCTATGCCCGGACCGACGCCGCCGAATATTTCGCCGAGCTGAGCGAGGCGTTTTTCGGCCGCAACGATTATTTCCCGTTCACCCGCGCCGAGCTCGCCTCCTACGATCCCGACGGGGAGCGGCTCCTGGCGCGGCTCTGGCGGTAGGTTCCCCGCGTCGCCGCGCCCCTTTCCCGTGCCGTCGCGACGCGTGTAGGGCGGGGCGATGACCCATCCCGTCCCGCCCGTCGCCGCCACCCGCCCGCATTCCTTCACCGCGCACGGGGTGACGATCGAGGACCCGTGGGCCTGGCTCAAGGACCCCGACTATCCCGAGGTCGCCGATCCAGACATCCTCGCCTACCTGGAGGCCGAGAATGCCTATTTCGCGGCGGTGATGGCGCCGCTCGGCGACCTGACCGAGACGATCTTCCAGGAGATGAAGGGGCGGATGAAGGAGGACGAGTCCTCCGTGCCCCAGAAGGACGGCGACTGGCTGTACTGGACCGCGTTCGAGACCGGCGGACAGTACCGGAAATGGTGGCGCAGGCCCGTGGCCGGTGGCGCCGACGAGCTGCTGCTCGACGAGCCGGCGCTGGCGGCGGGCAAGGAGTATTTCCGCCTGGGCGCGTTCGCGGTGTCGAACGACGGCACCAAGCTCGCCTACGCGATCGACGACAGCGGCGCCGAGCGGTTCGAGGTCCGGGTCAAGGATTTGCGGACCGGCGAGCACCTGCCCGACGTCATCCCGGGCATGCTGTCCGACCTGGTCTGGACCGCCGACGACACCGGCTTGCTCTACGGGCTCGCCAACGACCAGTGGCGGACCGACAATGCCCGGTTGCACCGGCTGGGAACGCCGGTCGAGGAGGACGTGGTCCTCTTCCACGAGGCGGACGAGGGCTACCGGGTCGCGGTGGGGGAGACCGGCGATCGCCGGTGGATCGTGATCGGCACCGGCGACCACGTCACCAGCGAGGTCAGGCTGGTGCCCGCGGGCGATCCCACCGCCGCGCCGATCCTGGTCGCGCCGCGTAAGGAAGGGCGCGAGTACGACGTCGACGTCCACGGCGACACGCTGTTCATCCACACCAACGACACCGACCCGCAGTTCCGGCTGTGCACCGCGTCGATCGATGCGCCGGGCGACTGGCATGAGCTGATCGCCCCCGATCCGCATTTCTACATGACGGGGGTGGAGTGTTTCGCCGACTTCTTCGTGGTCGAGGGGCGCGAGGAGGGTATCGACCGCATCGCCGTCCACCGCTACGACGCGCCTACCCAGGGGCGGCGGATCGACTTCCCGGAGGCGGCGCACGTCGCGGGGCTGGGCGACAATCCCGAATACGACACGGCCGTGCTGCGGCTCGGCTATGAATCCATGGTGACGCCCGGGACGGTGTACGACTACGACACCGCGACGGGCGCGATGACGACCCTCAAGGTGCAGGAGATCCCGTCCGGCTACGACGCCGCCGGCTACCGGACCGAGCGGCTGACGATTCCCGCGCGCGACGGCACCGGCATCCCGGTATCCATCGTCTACCCGGCCGACTTCGTGAAGGGATCGCCGCTCTACCTCTACGCCTACGGCGCCTACGGCTACGCGATCCCGCCGGGCTTCTCGACCGGGCGGCTGAGCCTGCTAGACCGCGGCTTCGCCTACGCCATCGCCCACGTCCGCGGCGGCGACGACCTGGGCCAGCAATGGTATCTCGACGGCAAGCTCACCACGCGCGCCAACACCTTCACCGATTTCGTCGACGTGGCGCGCGGGCTGGTGGCGGCGGGGTGGACGACCGCCGGCAGGATCGCGATCGCGGGCCGCTCGGCCGGGGGCGAGCTGATGGGGGCGGTGGTTAATTCCGATCCCGACCTGTGGGGCGCTGTCATCGCCGACGTGCCCTTCGTCGACGTGCTCAACACCATGATGGACCCCAACCTGCCGCTGACCCCGGGCGAGTGGCCCGAATGGGGCAACCCGATCGAGGATCCGGCGGCGTTCGCGCTGATCCGGTCGTACGATCCGTACCAGAACGTGACCGCCCAGGATTACCCGCCGCTGTTCATCTCGGGCGGACTCAACGACCCGCGCGTAACCTATTGGGAACCGGCAAAGTGGGCGGCCAAGCTGCGCAGCGTCAAGACCGACGACCATGTGCTGCTGCTCAAGACCAACATGGGGGCGGGGCACGGCGGCAAGTCGGGCCGTTTCGATTCGCTGCGCGAGGCGGCGGAGGAGCATGCCTTCGTGCTGTGGCAGCTCGGCGTGGCGGCGTGAGGACGACCCCCGGCCCGTCACCCCGGCCCCGCCCCGGCGTGCCGTGCCGGGGGCGCGACGCCGCGCGGGGCCGGGGCGGCGCCGGTGCGGAGGTGACGCCTTGAGCATCGAGGCGCTGGTCGCGCGCTACGGTCTCCTCGCGATCGGTGTCGGTGCGGGGATCGAGGGGGAGGCGGCGGTGGTCGCGGGCGGGCTGCTGGCGCACCAGGGGCTGTTCCCGCTCGGCGGCGCGATGGCGGCGGCGGTGCTCGGCTCGTTCGCGGCGGACCAGGGCTGGTTCGCGGTCGGGCGGCGGTTCCGCGAGGCGCACTGGGTGGTGCGGGCGCGGGGCACGGCGGCGTTCGCGCGCGCGCTCCGGGCGCTGGAGCGGCATCCGGTCGGGTTCGTCTTCGCCTTCCGCTTCGTCTACGGCCTGCGGACGGTCAGCCCGATCGCGATCGGCACCTCGGCCGTGCCGGCACGGCTGTTCCTCCTCGTCAACGCCGCCGCGGCGCTGGTGTGGGGGGTGCTGTTCAGCGCGATCGGCTACCTGTTCGGCGGCGCGTTCGAGCGGGTGGCGGGGCGGCTCCGTCCGCACGGGACCACCCTTTGGTGGATCGTCGCGGCGCTGGTCGCGGCGGGCGCGATCGGGGCATGGCTATGGAGGCGGCGATGCGCTTCACGATGACCTTTACCGCCGGGGCGGACGACATCGACGAACTCGGCCACGTCAACAACGCGGTGTGGGTGCGCTGGATGCAGGCGCTGTCGGTCGGCCACTGGCAGGCGGTGGCCCCGGCCGAACACCAGGCCGCGCACGTCTGGGTCGTGACCCGGCACGAGATCGACTATCGCGGCAACGTCGCCCTGGGCGAGAGCGTGACCGGCGAGACCTGGGTGGACGGGCAGCCGGTCGGCGCCCGCTTCGCGCGCGCCATCCGCTTCACCGGCGCCGACGGCCGGGTGAAGGTGGAAGCGGTGTCGACCTGGGCGCTCCTCGACCGCGCGACCGGGCGGTTGCTCAGGATCAGGCCGGAATTCGCGGCGCCGTTCCTGCCCGGCGCGGATGGCGGGTGACGGGGGGCGGCAGGCGATCAGCCGACGCGGAACGAAACATCGACACCACGCTCCCTCTCGGCGTCGTTGAAGATGTCGCTCACGGCCCGAAAACGTCGCCGCCACATCGGGGGCAAGGTCTCCGCGCGTCGCACGACGATCTGGTAGGGCGGCCTCACGCCGTTGATGTCGCTGGTGATGCTGTCCCGGAGCGCATCGAAGTTGTGTCCATGCCATCCGGGTGCGTCGAGCCGGCAGAGCAGCGCGGTAAACAGGTCATCGACGGATGCCCATCGCGACCCGTCGAGATCGATCCGTCGCACGCGCCCGAGGCTGACAGGCTTCTCCCACACCCGCAACCGGGCGAACGCGGCGCTGTCCTACAGGGCGCTCCCGCGATAGGGCCTGCCTCGGATCACCTGCCGCTCTTTCTCACGGTCGCGCAAACGGAAACGATCGGCGGCGACAATGCCGCGTTCAGGGGTCAATCGAGTCAACCTGCCGTGACCCTCACCCGCTGTTCCGGAGCGCGGTCGCGATCGCGTTGATCGACAGCAGGATGCCTTCCGCCACCCGCGGGTCGGTCTCGCCGGCGCGGTGGCGCTTCATCGATTCGATCTGAAGGAGGTTGAGCGGCTCGATATAGGGGAGGCGCAGGCGGATCGAGGCGTCGAGCGCGGGGTGCTTCTCCAGCAGGCGGCCCTGCGCGGTGACCGCCAGCAGGCCGTCGCGGGTCCGGCCCCAAGCGTCGCGGATGGTGGCGAAGAAGGGGCGGTGGGCGTCGTCGACCAGCTCGGCGTACCGCGCCGCCACGCCCATGTCGGACTTGGCCAGCACCATCTCCATGTTGGCCAGCGTCGCGGCGAACAGCGGCCAGCCTTCCGCCATGTCGCGCAGCAGCGCGCGGTCCTCGAACGCCGCAAGCGCCTGGCCGACCCCGTACCACCCGGGCAGCATGACCCGCGCCTGCGCCCAGCCGAACACCCAGGGGATCGCCCGCAAATCCTCGATCGCGTCCGACTTCTTGCGGCTCGCCGGGCGGCTGCCGATGTTGAGGTCGGCGATCTCGGCGACCGGCGTCATCTGCCGGAAAAAGGTGCGGAAGCTGTTGTCGCCGTAGACGAGGTCGCGATAGGCGCCGAACGCGGTCCGCGAGAGCTGCTCCATCGCCTCCGCGAACCGCTCGTTGTCGGCATCCGACAGGCGCGGCGGCTCCAGCGTGGCGAGCAGCGACGCGGACGCCATCGCCTCCAGGTTCGCCATCGCGCCATCGCGGGTGCCGTACTTGCCGGCGATCACCTCGCCCTGCTCGGTGATGCGGATGCGGCCCTGGACGGTGCCGGGCGGCTGGGCGCGGATCGCCGCGAACGAGGAGCCGCCGCCGCGCCCGACCGCACCGCCGCGGCCGTGGAACAGCTGCATCGCGACGCCCGCCTCCTCGAACACCGGCGCCAGGGCGGTGGACGCCTTGGACAAGGACCAGGTGGAGGTCAGGTAACCGCCGTCCTTGTTGGAATCCGAATAGCCGATCATCACCTCCTGGTGGCCGCGCGCGGTGGCGACCGCAGCGACCTCGGGCAGTGCGAACCAGGCGCGCATGATGGCGGGCGCGGCCTCCAGGTCCTCGATCGTCTCGAACAGCGGGATCGCCATCACCGCCGCGGTGGGCGGCACGTCCGGCCCGCTGCCGGGGCGGTACAGCCCGACCTCCTTCAGGAGGAGGTTGATCTCCAAGAGGTCGGACACCGACTTCGCCATGGAGACGATGTAGTTGCTGATGCAGCCCGGGCCGTAGGTCGCGTGCGCCTCGGCGGCGGCGCGCACGATCGCCAGTTCGGACGCGGTCTCGTCGGAATAGGCGGCGAAGGCGCCGGTGAGCGGGCGCGGGCTCGCCAGCTCGCGGCGGAGCAGCGCGACGCGCGCGTCCTCGTCCAGCGCGAGATAGCCGGCCTCGACCCCGGCGACGCTGAACATCTCGGCGACGACGCGCTCGTGGACCGCCGAGTTCTGGCGGAGGTCGAGGGTGGCGAGGTGGAAGCCGAACAGCTCCACCGCGCGGATCAGCCGCCCCAGCGCGCCGCCGGTGCCGAGCACCTTGTCGCTGCCCTGCCCGCTTGCCCCCAGCGCATGGGCGATGGCGGCGAGGTCGGCGCGGAACGCCCTGGGGTCGGCATAGGGCTCGCCCGCCAGCGGGCCGGGGCGGGGGGCGGGCTTGCCGGTGATCCGCGCATGCGTGGCGGCGAGGCGGGCGTAGATGCCCGACAACGCTCGGCGATAGGGCTCGTCGGCGCGGCTGGCGGCGTCGTCGCCGCTCGCGTCGGCGAGCGCACACACCGCCGCGTCCACGTCGGCGTGACGGGTCGAGATCGACAGTTCGGCACCGAGGCGGTGGACCTCGTCCAGATAATGACCCAGCACCGCCTCCGCGGCGCGGGCGAGTGCGGCGCGCAGCGAATCGGCGGTGACGTAGGGGTTGCCGTCGCGGTCGCCGCCGATCCAGCTGCCCGGCTTGAGGAAGGAGGGCAGCCGCCTGCCCATCGCCCGGTCCCATCGCTGATAGAGCGCGGGCAGCGCTGGCAGGAACACCTCGCGCAGGTAGGACAGCGCGGTCTCCACCTCGTCGGTGACGTAGAGCCGCTCGCGCCGGAGTACGCGGGTCTGCCACAGCAGCGCGATCTGGCGGGCGATGGCCTGGTCGACGTCGTCGCCGTCGGGGGTCTCGCTCGTCCCCGCGTCGCGCAGCCGCATCAGCTGGGCGATCCGATTGCGGTGGTCGATCATGCTCTTGCGGCGCACCTCGGTCGGGTGGGCGGTGAGCACGGGCGCGACCAGCGCGTGGGCGAGGAGGTCGGCCACGCGGTCGCGGCCGATGCCGTCCGCCTCCAGCGCGGCGACCGCGGCGGCGAGGTCGGCCCCTTCCTCGCGGGCGATGCCCTGGCGGTCCTCGGCTAGGTTGGCGAGCATCGAGAACAGCATGAAGCCGCGGACGAAATCGAGCGTCTCATCGAGGTCGAGGCGCCCGAGCTGGAGGTCGAGCGCGCCGCCTTCTGATCCGTTCCGGTGCCGCTCCACCGAGGCGCGGCGGATCGTCTCGGTGGCGTCGTAGAGCGCCTCGCCCCCCACCTCGCGGATCACCTCGCCCAGGCGCGCGCCGAGGTAGCGGATGTCGGGATCGTTGGCGACGGGCGGAAGGGTGGTCATCGACGGATGCTGCGCTGCGGTAGGGACGGCGTCAATGTTCAGGTGCCCATCGGAACAACGTACCGGACTGCCCACGGCACGGTCCGACGCTTGTATCGTCCGCATGCCTCATGCCTCATGCCGCATGCCGCATGCGGGTGTTCGGGGAAACGGCGATCGACTTCCAGCTTACCGCTTGAGGGCATGGCGGTCGCAAAGCCGCCGGGCGTCAGCCGTCCTTCTTTCATCGCTTCGATGGGCAGGCGTGGCATGCCGCGACCAACACCAGCATAGAGCGGTTCGGTTCCAAGACGGGGCACAGGATCAGAGGATGGTAAGCAGGCGCGACGTGTTGGGCGGCATCGGCACCGCCGTGCTGTTGTCGAGCGCGCCCGGTCGCGCCCTGGGCGCGCGACCGGATTTACTCACGCTGGTCGATCCGGAGATGCGCCCGGCGCTCGCCGAGCGGGAGACGATCGAATACTCGGCAGCGACATTGCCCAACGCTCGCCGTCAAAAGGCGAAGATAGAAGCTCCGCTGGTCGAACGCATGCTCCCGGGACTGCCAGGGCAGCCGCCGGTGCGCACCGTGCAATACGATGGCGCGCCGGGACGCCGGGGCAGAGCAGCCCTCGTCTGGATGCACGGCGGTGGCTACGTCTCCGGCGCGGCGGGTATCAGCAACCCGTTGCGGAAGATCGCAACGGACAAGGGCTGGCTGGTCGTGTCGATCGATTACAGGCTGGCGCCCGAGACGCGGATCGCCGGCTCGTTGGCCGATAACTACGCTGCGCTGCGCTGGGTGCACGACCATGCCGACTCACTGGGCGTCGACCGGCGGCGGATCGCTATAGGCGGTGCCAGTGCGGGCGGTGGCCATGCGGCAATGCTGGCGCTTGCCGCGCGGGATCGCGGTGAAGTCGCGGTGGCCTACCAGGCGCTGATCTATCCGATGCTCGACGACCGCACCGGCAGCAGCCGGCCTGCCAGACCGGGGACGGGCGATTTCATCTGGACCGCGGCATCCAACCGCTTCGGCTGGACGTCGCTGCTCGGCGTGCCGGCCGGCGGTGAGCGGGTGACGCCAAGAATCGTTCCGGCACGCCGGAGCGATCTCGCCGGACTGCCGCCGACGTTTATCGGGGTCGGCACGCTTGATCTCTTCCTGGACGAGGACATCGCCTATGCCGGGGCCTTGGCGGCGGCGGGCGTAACGGTGGATCTTGCCGTGGTGCCCGGCGCCTTTCACGCCTTTGACGGGATTGCTGGCGAGGCGCGCGCTGCCCGAGCGTTCACCGCGCGTTACATGAACGATCTGGCCCTAGCGCTCGGTTGACGCGTCGTGGGGGCATGCTCCTAACATCAACAAGCATGCGGTTTTTTGAGGGAAGCGGCGACAATGCTGCCACGAACGGCACGATCAGGCATTCGCCCGCGCCTCATCCTCCCGGTAGCAGCGGACCCGGCGTGGTCTGGGACTGGCCGGGGACCCGGCCCTTGGCGCGGGCGTCGCGATACTCGCGTTCCTCGTCGGAGGTGACGGTGCCGTCGCGGTTGATGTCCATCTGGTCGAAGCGGGCGAGCATGCCTTCGGAGAACTCACTGGCGGTCACCACGCCGTCGCGGTTGCGGTCGAGGAGCTGGAGGCGGCTGTCCTGCCGAGGCCACTCGTCCTGCGTCAGCTCGTCGTTGCCGTCGCGGTCGAGGGTGCGGAAGCGGCGCTCCATCTCGCCGCCGTAATCGAGCCGCGAGGTGACCGCCGGCGGCGTGAAGCCCGAGTGCGCGGCCTTCGCCTCAGCCTCTGCGCGCTCGTCGGCCTTGCCGCACGCCGACAGCGCCAGCGCGGCTAGTCCGGCCGCGGCAATCGATCGCTTCATGGAAACGTCCCTGGATGTCTCGTTACGCTTCCAGCTCAACGTCCCAGTAGAGCCAATCGTGCCATGTCTCGTGGAGGTAATTGGGGGGGAAGGAGCGGCCATGCTCCTGAAGGTGCCAACTGGTCGGGCGGATCGGCTCCTCGTGGAGCGGCATGCTGGCTTGGCGTGGGGTGCGGCCGCCCTTCCTGAGGTTGCAGGGGGCGCAGGCGGTGACCACATTTTCCCATGTCGTACGGCCCCCTTGGGCGCGGGGCACGACATGGTCGAAGGTGAGATCGCGCGGCGACCCGCAATAGCCGCAGGCGAAGCGATCGCGCAGGAACAGGTTGAAGCGGGTGAACGCGGGGAAATGCGACGGCTTGACGTACTGCTTGAGCGCGATGACCGAAGGCAGGCGCAGGGCGGTCGTGGCGCTGCGCACCTCGCGCGCATAGTGGGCGACGACGTCGACGCGGTCGAGGAACATGGCCTTGACCGCGGTCTGCCACGGCCAAACGCTGAGCGGATAATAGGAAAGCGGCGTATAGTCGGCGTTGAGGACGAGCGCGGGGCAGCCATCCGGATGGCGGATCAGGTCGGGATGGAACACGGCGCCTCCATCTGTCTTCCGGCAGGCGCTTCATCGCCGACGGGGATGACCGAAGTATGACAGCATGGGCGGTGCCGGGGGGTCAACCCCAGGCGGCGGCGGCACGCGGCGGGGCGACCGTGACGCGCTTCGCGCCGAGCCCGACCGGGCGGCTGCATCTGGGGCATGCCTGGTCGGCGGTGAAGGCGCACGACCTCGCACGGGCGGCGGGCGGGCGCTTCCTGCTGCGGATCGAGGATATCGATGCGGGTCGGAGCCGGCCGGCGCACGTCCACGGGATCGTCGCCGACCTCCGATGGCTGGGGCTGCGATGGGATGGGTATGCGGTGCAGTCGGCGCGGCTGGCGCTGTACGCGGAGGCGCTGGCGCGGCTGGAGGCGTTGGGTGTGTTGTACCCGTGCTTCTGCACGCGCGGCGAGATCGCCGCGGCGATGGGCGCGCCCCATCCTGGCGAGGAGGCGGTGTACCCGGGAACGTGCCGGGGACTGGAAGCGCCGGATCTGTCGCGGAGTCATGCGTGGCGGCTGGACGTCGGGCGGGCGCTCGGGCTCCTGCCGGGGCGGGCGGGCGGCGCCGTTGGCGGGGGGCGGACGACCACTGGCGATGCGTCTGCGGCCCGCTCCCCCGATCATCTTGCGGATGGCCGCCCACCCCGTGCCGGGCAGGAGCTCTGGTGGCACGACGCCGCCGCCGGGTGGGTGCGCGCCGACCCGCTGTCGCTCGGCGATGTGGTGCTGGCGCGCAAGGATGCGCCCACCTCCTACCATCTCGCGGTCACCGTCGACGACGCCGCGCAGGGGGTGACCGATGTCGTTCGCGGGGCCGACCTGTTCGCTGCGACCCATGTCCACCGGCTGCTCCAGGCGTTGCTCGGGCTACCGACCCCGCGCTACCACCACCACCCGCTGCTCCTCGGCCCCGACGGCGAGCGGCTCGCCAAGCGGCACGGCAGCCCTACGCTGGCGGCGATGCGCGAGCGCGGCGATGATGGACCGCAACTCGCCGATCGATTGCGCCGCGGGGACGTTGGTTTCGCAGCCCCGAACGACTAGATGGGATCCATGCAGACCTTCCTCGCCATCCTCCTCGTCGCCGCGATGATCGCGACCGTCGTCGCCCTCGTGCGCGGGGTGATCTCCTTTCTGCAGGAGGGCCACGCCGAGGTGCGGCAAGGCAACGGGCCGTCGGCAGCGTCGTTGAAGTCCAACCGGATGATGCAGATGCGCATCTTCTACCAGGCGCTGGCGATCCTCATCGTGGTGGTGATCATGTTCGCGGCGGGGCGGACGTGATCGGGCGCGGCTTCGCCTGAGCGCCATGGTAAAGCTTAACCGCATCTACACGCGAACGGGCGACGCCGGGACAACCGGGCTGGTCGACGGCAGCCGCGTGTCCAAGGCCGAACCGGTGATGACGGTGGTGGGCGACGTCGATGAGGCGAATTCGGCGGTAGGGCTGGCGGTCGCGATCGGCGTGGAAGCGGAGTTGGCGGCGGAGCTGGCGCGTATCCAGAACGATCTGTTCGATCTCGGCGCGGACCTCGCGACGCCGGCGGGTATCGCGGGTGCGTTGCGGGTGGTGCCTGCGCAGGTCGAGCGGCTGGAGCGGGCGATCGATGCCATGAACGACGCGTTGCCGTCGCTGACCAGCTTCATCCTGCCCGGCGGCGACAACGGCGCGGCTGCGCTCCACCTCGCGCGCGCGACGGTGCGACGGGCGGAGCGAGCAATGGTCGCTGCCGGGGTCGACGGCGCGGCGCTGGCCTATGTCAATCGGCTGTCCGATTTCCTGTTCGTCGCCGCCCGCTGGGTGAACCGAGATGGGGATGGAGACGTTCTTTGGGTTCCAGGGGCTGCGCGCTGAGCCGTCACCCCACCACGGGGGAAGCATGACCGACATCGCCGCCGCAGCGTCGTCGCTGGAACACCGCTTCGTCGCGGTGCGTGGGCTGACGACGGCGATAGCCGCGCCGCTGTCGGACGCCGACGCGACCGCCCAGTCGATGGCCGACGCCAGCCCCGCCAAATGGCATCTGGCGCACACGACCTGGTTCTTCGAGACGTTCGTGCTGCGCGACCGCGTGCCGGGATACCGGCTCCACGACGAAGCGTGGCCGTTCCTGTTCAACAGCTATTACGAGGCGGAGGGCAGGCGGCATGCGCGGGCGCGGCGGGGCATGGTGACGCGGCCGAGCCTGGACGCGGTGCGCGCCTACCGCGCCCATGTCGACGCCGCGATGCTGGCGGCGCTGCCGCGGCTGGACGAGGCAGCGCGGGCGCTGGTCGCGCTCGGCTGCCATCATGAGGAGCAGCACCAGGAGCTGATGGTCACCGACCTCCTCCACCTCTTCTCCGAAAACCCGCTGGAGCCGGCGCTGTACCCGCCCGCGCGCAAGCGGCCGGTGGCGATGCCGGAACCGATCGGCTGGATCGAGCGGGGAGAGGAAATCGTCGCGGTCGGGCATGGCGGAACCGGGTTCGGCTTCGACTGCGAGGGACCGCGGCATCGCGCGCTGCTCAGCCCGCACGCGATTGCCGACCGGACCGTGACTAACCGCGAGTGGCAGGATTTCATCGACGACGGCGGCTATCGCGAGCCCCGCCATTGGCTAGCCGACGGGTGGGCGTGGGTGCAGGCGGAAGGCGTCGCCGCCCCGATGTACTGGGACCGGCATGACGGCGACTGGACGCGGTTCGGACTGGACGGGCGGCGCGCCGTCGATCCGGCGGCGCCGGTGACCCATGTCAGCCTCTACGAGGCGGACGCGTTCGCGAACTGGGCAGGCGCGCGGCTGCCGACCGAGTTCGAGTGGGAGGCGGCGGCGGCCGTCCGCGATCCGCACGCGGGCAACCAGATGGACGCCGCCGCCGCGGTCGAGCCGAGACCCGGCGGCGGGTTCTTCGGCGACGTGTGGGAGTGGACCGGCAGCGCCTATCGTCCATATCCGGGGTTCGTCGCCGCCGAGGGCGCGGTGGGCGAGTATAACGGCAAGTTCATGAGCGGGCAGTTCGTGCTGCGCGGCGGATCGTGCGCCACCCCGCGCGGGCATGTCAGGGCGAGCTACCGCAACTTCTTCTACCCTCACCAGCGCTGGCAATTCACCGGCGTGCGGCTGGCAAAGGACCTCTGATGGCGCAGGCCGACCCGCGGTTCCGCGCCGACGTGCTCGCGGGGCTGGATCGGCGGCCGCGCGCGATCCCGGCACGGTGGTTCTACGACCGGCGCGGGTCGGAACTGTTCGAGGCGATCACCGCCTTGCCGGAGTATTATCCGACCCGCGCCGAGACCGCGATCCTCGGGGCGATCGGACCCGAGGTGCGGAGACTGGTCGGCGGCGGCCGGGCCGTGGTCGAGTTCGGGTCGGGATCGTCGGCCAAGACGCCGCTGCTGCTGGCGGCGGTCGACCCGTCCGCCTACGTGCCGATCGACATTTCCGGCGATTTCCTGCGCTCCTCGTCCGCGGTGCTGGCGGCCGCGTTCCCCGGCCTGGCTGTGCTGCCGGTCGAGGCCGACTTCATGCGCGCGGTGCCGCTGCCGGCCGCGGTCGCAGGAAGCGCGACGCTCGGCTTCTTTCCGGGGTCGACGATCGGCAACATGACCCCGGCGATGGCGTGCGACCTCCTCAGGGCGATGAGGGGTTCGCTCGGCGAGGGCGCGATGTTGCTGGTCGGGATGGACCGGATCAAGGACCGGGAAACGCTGGTCCGCGCGTACGACGATGCCGACGGGGTCACGGCGGCGTTCAACCTCAACCTTTTGGAGCGGATCAACCGCGAGCTCGGCGGGACGATCCCGGTCGACGGCATGGCGCATGAAGCGCGCTGGAACGACGATCGGGCCAGGATCGAGATGCACTTGGTGGCTACCCGCGACCTCTCGTTCGCAGTCGATGCGCGCACCTTCTCGATTGGGCGAGGTGAGACCATCCACACCGAGAACAGCCATAAATATGGTCCTCGCGATGCGCGCATCCTGCTGCGCAGCGGCGGCTGGACCCCAGTCGCCGAGTGGACCGACCCAGAGGATCTCTTCGCGGTGTACCTCGCGGAGGCGCAGGCGGAGCGAGTCGCGCCCTAGCGGCGCATGACCTTCGTCCGCCATGTGGTGATGAAATCGGGGTTGCCGCGGCACTCGCCCATGGCGCTCTGCGCCGACAGGCGGAAGCTGGCGCCGTCCCAGACCAGCGTCTGAGCGACGCCGCAATCGCCGAGCCCACGGCCTTTGGCGAGGCTGGTGAGTTCGCCGTCCTTCCACGCGCCGTTGACGACGCTGGCGAGGCGGTCGGTTCCCGCGGCCGGGGTCGGGCCGAACCCGGTTGGGGCGTCGACGCGCGCCGCCGCGACCTCGCCGCCGCGGATCACGAACAGCGCGGAGGACAGGTTGTACGCGCCTGTCGAGCAGGGAAGCAGCACCAGCGTAGCCCCGCCGCCCAGCGTGTGGTTCTCGGGCTGGAGGCCGGCACGGATGATGGTGTCGTCACATCCCGCGCGCTGGCGCATGGCGGCGAGCTGCGCGTCGGTGGGGGCGACCGCCGTGCCAGAGGGGGTGAGCGCCTCCACGATCGGCGGGGAGCGCCGGGCGGGTACGGCCGTCGCCGGGCGGGGACCGGTCGCGACGGCGGCGGTGACCGTGCCCGCGCGGCCCTGTTGCGCGTCGATCCAGCGCAGCGCCGCCGATGCGCCGGTCAGCGAGACGCGCGGCTGCGCCGTGCTGCCCGCGCGGTTGAGGGAGAGGGCGCGGCCGTTCACCATCGCCCGCGCCAGCGTCGCCGCCGGTGGACCGTCGAGGCGGTCGAGCGCGATCCGGTGACGGTCGACCATCACCGCGACCGGCGGCGGCGCGGCGTCTGCGCCCGGTGTGCCGATCGCCACTTCCCACCCGCCGTGTGGACCGGGCTGGCGGGTCAGCGCCAGCGTCGCCGCCGGAGGCTCGCCGCCGTTGCTGCCGAGGGACGCCATCGTGCAGATGAGGACATTGTCGCACGCCACCGTCCAGTCGCCGAAGGTGCGCATCTCGCCGGGCTCGGGTGCCGCGCGGCCGGTGGCGAGGCCGCTGGGCGTACGGGGCGCGGGGACCGCGGCGGGCGCCGGCGTCGGGAGGGCGGCCGCGCGGGCGGGCTGGTCGGCGGGCGCGCCGGAACATGCGGCGGCGGCGAGCGCGAGGACGGCGGGGGAGGAGAGTCGCATCCTTGCGAAACCGTCCGGCTGGTGCGGCCGTTCCCCCGCGGCTAAGCCCGGCGGGACGACGAGGAGAGCGGTGCGATGATGACGGCGATTGGGACGGTGGGGGTGATCGGCGCGGGGCAGATGGGTGCGGGCATCGCGCAGGTGTCGGCCGCGGCGGGGTACCGGGTGCTGCTCGCCGACGTCGACCAGGCGCGGGCGCAGGCCGGCCGGGTGGGGATCGGCAAGGCGCTCGACCGGCTGGTCGCCAAGGAGAAGACGACGCGCACCGACGCCGACGCCCTGCTCGGGCGGATCGAGCCGGTGGGCGCGCTCGCCGCGATGGCGCCGTGCGACCTCGTGATCGAGGCCGCGACCGAGCGCGAGGAGATCAAGCGGCGTATCTTCGCCGAGGTCGGCACGGTGCTGTCGGACACCGCCATCCTCGCCAGCAACACCTCCTCCATCCCCATCACCCGGCTGGCGCAGGCGGCGCCCGATGCGGCACGGTTCATGGGCGTGCATTTCTTCAACCCGGTGCCGGTGATGGGGCTGATCGAGCTGATCCGCGGCCTCGCCACCTCGGACGCGACGGTCGATGCGGTGACCGCGTTCGGGCAGTCGCTGGGCAAGGAGATCGTCCACGCCAACGACGCGCCGGGCTTCATCGTCAACCGGGTGCTGATGCCGATGCTCAACGAGGCGTGCTTCGCGCTGGGCGAGGGCGTCGCCACCGTGCGCGACATCGACACCGCGTGCCGGCTCGGGCTGAACCATCCGATGGGGCCGCTGACGCTGGCCGACTTCATCGGCCTAGACACCTGTCTGGACATCACGCGGGTGCTGTTCGAGGGGACGGGCGATCCCAAGTTCCGGCCGGCGCCGCTGCTGGTGAAATATGTCGAGGCGGGGTGGTACGGGCGAAAGAGCGGGCGCGGCTTCTACGACTATGGCGGGGAGGAGCCGGTGCCGACGCGCTGAGGCTTGCCGGTCCTCGGGGCATGGGTGAGCCATCCTCGATCGAACATCACCGCGAGCCGGTCGTCCGGCACCCAGTCGAGGACAGGCTCGCCGGACCATGCAAGCACTCCGTAGTCACCCTTCAGCCGGGGTGGCGGGCCGCCCAGCATCCCGGCGCACATCGGCGGATCGAAGCCTCAACTGGGTTTGACCGTGACGATCGATCCCGGTCTCGGCGCGCCCTTGTAGACGTGGATGATCCGCAGCCGGCCGTCACGGCCGTCCTCGGTGCCGCGCGTGAGTACACCGTAGACGATCGTGTCCGACCCGCGAACGATCGCTTGCGCGCGCTGCTTCATCGTGGGCGGTGGCGGCTCGACGCTGCCGGGTGGCGGGGGCAGGCACGCGAGGGCGGGTTCGGGAGCGATCATCAGCGCCATGGCGGTGAACAGCGATCGCAGGGTCACCATCGTCCTCCGGCCAGTTCGTCCACGCGCGCGGCGGTGCGGCGGTTGCGGGTGTCCGCCCGCTTCGCGCTACCGGTCGCCTCCGCGTGCGCCCGCGCGCGGGTGTAGCTGCGCTTGCTCCGGGCCGCCTCCAGGCCCGCGGCCCGGATGGCGGCGGCGAGACCCTCCGGCGCCGCGACGGTGCGCGGGTCGGTGTCGAGGGTGACCGGGTAGGTCCGCGCCGGGTCGAGCGCGGCGGCGGTGCGGTGCCGCTTGCCGGACGGCACGAACCAGCCGCCGTTCATCGCCGCGACGGTGCTGCGGAAGCGACAGCCGTCGACATCGGCCAGGACGGGCGCGCGGGTCTTGCGGAGGATCGGCCTGGGATCGGTCGCCAGCACGATCTCGAGATCCCGGGCCGGGCCGGTCTCCACCGCTTTGACCGGCGGGTCAGCCACCGATCAGCAGCCCCGCCATCGCCGCGGACATGAGGTTGGCGAGGCTGCCTGCCGCCAACGCGCGCAGGCCCAGCCTGGCGATCATCGGTCGCTGGTTGGGGGCGAGGCCGCCGGTCACCGCCATCTGGATCGCGATGGACGAGAAGTTGGCGAAGCCGCACAGCGCGAAGGTGATCACCGCCACCGTCCGCGGCGACAGCGCGGCGGCCTGCTTGCCGAGATCAATATAGGCGACGAACTCATTGAGCACGATCTTCTCGCCGAACAGCCCGCCGGCGATCCCCGCCTCGTTCCACGGCACGTTGAGGAGGAACATGACCGGCTGGAACACATAGCCGAGCAGCCCCTGGAAGCTGAGCGTCGGATAGCCGAACAGCCCGCCCAGCGACCCCAGCAGCCCGTTGGCGAGCGCCACCAGCGCGACAAAGGCGAGCACCATCGCGCCCACCGCCACCGCGAGCTTGACGCCCGTCTGCGCACCCTGCGCGGCGGCCATGATGAGATTGGCCGGCTTCTCCTCGTCATGGGTCGCCTGGGGCAGCGGCTCGCCCGCCACCGGCTCGCCCCCCAGCGCCCGTCCATCGTCGCCGAGCGGAAGTTCGGGCTCCCTGGCGCCCTCCCGGTCGGGCATGATGATCTTGGCCATCAGGATGCCGCCCGGCGCGGCCATGAAGCTGGCCGCCAGCAGATAGTCGATGCTGATCCCCATCGACGCGTAGGCGGCGAGGATGGTGCCCGCGACCCCGGCCATGCCGCTGGTCATCACCGTGAACAGCTGCGGCGGGGTGAGCCCGGCGAGGTAGGGGCGGATCACCAGCGGCGATTCGGACTGGCCGACGAAGATGTTGGCCGCCGCGCACAACGACTCGACCTTGGAGACGCCGATCACCCACTCGATCGCGCCGCCGACCCAGCGGACGACCAGCTGCATCACTCCGAGATAGTAGAGGATCGAGACGAGGCTGGCGAAGAAGATGATCACCGGCAGCGCCGCGATCGCGAAGCTGTTGCCGCCGATCGCCGGGCTGGCGAGCGGGCCGAACAGGAAGTCGACCCCGGCATGGGCGTAGCCGAGCAGCGCCGCCACCCCGCCGCTGGCCCCAGCCAGCGCCGCGCGACCCGGCGTCCAGTAGAGCACGATCACCGCGATCAGCGCCTGAAGCGCGAACGCCGCGCCGACCACCCGCGGTCGGATGGCGCGGCGATCGGTGGAGAGCGCAAGCGCCAGCAGGAGGATGACGAGGATGCCGGCAAGGCCGATCAGGATGCGGTTCACGGTTGCGCGATCCCCGACGCTTCACACGTTTTACGCTGATCAGGACATTGCGTTGCGCCGTCCTGGAATAAAGTTGCCGACATCCTGCCCCTCGGTCCGGTCCCTGATGGACGTTATGGCGGATGCCGCGGCGGTAGGACAGCCCTTTACGGGTGCAGCCGGTGGGGCGGCCGTCAGGGAGGGGGCGCGACGCTATCTGCGGTGGGCGAGCCAGGCGAGCGCCGGGCCGGAGTCGGCGGCCCGGCGATCGCCCCGGCACGAGGAGGTGCGCCACAGCCCGCGTGTGTCGCGCAACACATAGATCAGGTGGCGCTCGCCCGGCTGAACGTCGGCCGGGCAATCGCTGCGGGTGCTGTGGATCGTCACCATTCCCTTGGGCGGTCGCTTCCAGCTGCGTTCCACCGTGACGGTGAAGGCCCGTTCATCGGCGGATGGGTCCCGTGCGTCCGTGACGGTGCCGAGCATCACGGCAGCCGCCTGTCGGTAGCTGACCGCCGGCGTCCCGGATACGCAGCGGCAGGCGTCGGCGGCGGCCGGCGACAATATTGCCGCCACCGAAAGGAGGATCGAGGCGGCGTTGCGGATGGTCACGTTCAGCCTCCGATGTTCGGGTCGAAAGGGGTTGAGGCATCGTCCTTGGCGCCCGTTTCCCTCGCGCGACCCATGCCGGCGGCGAGTACCGCTTCCTCGCCCAGCTTGCTCTGGCCGCCCGGCGCACCGCCGATGTGCGCCAGTTCGTGGATCAGCGTACCGAGCACCGTTCGTCGGCTCACGGCGAATGCGGGCCTGGCGATCGACAGTTCGGTGCCGCCGACCACCGCCTGGCCTACGTCGGGGATCACGGGGTTGTAGTTGATCCATAGATTGCCCCCGACGAGCAGCCGGGGGAGCGTTCGGCCGCGGGGCAGCGTCGCGGAATAGCGGTCGGCCCCCGACGGACGGCGTGCGATCCAGCGCGCCCGCTCGCGCGCTTTCGCGTCCGGGTCGGAACGGCGCCGCCATTCCCTTCAGGCGGACGTGCGGCGGACGACATCGCCATCGTCGCGGTTGACCCGTGCGGCCCTTCGGCTAGCGTCCGGCCGATGAACACGACCTTTTCGGGCCCCGCCGTCGCCATCCCCCGCTCGCTGTTCGCCCTGTCGATCTTCTACGGAGGCATGGTGTGCATCGCCGGGGTGCTCGGCAACAAGCAGGTGGCACTGGGGCCGCTCGCGGTCGAGGCGGGCATTTTCGCGTTCCTGCTGCTGGTGGTCACGTCCAGCGCCATCGCCGAGTTGTGGGGGAGGCAGATCGCCAATCGGCTGGTGCTGATCGGTTTCGTCCCGCTGATCGTGTCCATCGTGCTGTCGTGGATCGTCCACCAGCTGCCGGCGAGTCCGGAGATGCTGCCCGCCAATCGCGACGCGATCCAGCTGGTGCTGGGCGCGACGTGGCGCATCTGGTTGGGCGGGATCATCGCCTACGGCATCTCGCAGACGCTGAACGTCACCATCTTCTCGTGGTTGAAGGGCCGTGAGGGCGCGTCGTTGCTGTGGCTGCGCGCGGGGCTGTCCTCCATGCTGAGCCAGATCATCGACACGCTGCTGTTCGTCACCATCGCCTTTTACGGCGTTTTCCCGATCGGCGAGCTGCTGCTGGGGCAGATGATCGCCAAGGTGGCGCTGTCGGCGATCCTGGTGCCGCCGTTGATCTACCTGTTCGTGGGACTGGGACGGCGGCTGGACGGGAACGGATCGTTGACCAATCCACGTTAAGGCGCGCATCCGGGAGGGTGCGCGATGATCGAGGTGACGACGGAGCCGGACAGGCGGCGGATCAGGGCGCGGATGGGCGGGCTGCTGAGCGTCGCCGACGTCGAGGCGTTCGGGTGCGAGGAGCAGGCCGCGGTGCGTGGACTGGGGCTGGGCGACCGCGAGTTCGACCTGCTGGTCGAGACCGAAGGCAACCTCGTCCAGACGCAGGCGGTCATGGAAGCGTTCGGGCGGCTGCTGCGCGACAGCCCGCTGAAGGCGCGGCGCATCGCCACGGTGCGCGCGGGCGTGCTGACGCGGATGCAGTCGCGGCGTGTCACGCGACAGCGCGAGGGGACCGAGGTCTTCGATTCGCTATCGGAGGCGGAGGCTTGGCTGGCCGGGTCCTGACGCTTTCGCGGGCGCCCATGCGCCGCTAAGGCACCGCGCCATGACCGACCACACACCCTCGGCCGCCCTGCTCGCCAAGGCGGAGACGCTGACCGAGGCGCTGCCCTATCTGCAACGCTATGCCGGCAAGACCTTCGTGGTCAAATATGGCGGCCACGCGATGGGCGATCCCGAGCGGCAGCGCGATTTCGCCGAGGACGTGGTGCTGCTGAAGGCGGTCGGGATCAACCCGGTGGTGGTCCATGGCGGGGGGCCGCAGATCGGGCGGATGCTGAAGCGGCTGGGCGTCGAATCGCGGTTCGTCAACGGGCTGCGCGTCACCGACGCGGAGACCGCGCAGATCGCCGAGATGGTCCTGGCCGGATCGATCAACAAGGAGATCGTCGGCTGGATCGCCGCCGCCGGCGGGCGCGCGGTCGGCATATCGGGTAAGGACGCGGGGCTGGTCCAGGCGGAAAAGGTCGGACGGGTCGACCCCGATCCGCTCCAGGGGATCGAGCGTCACGTCGACTTGGGCTTCGTCGGCGAGCCGGTGGCGGTGGACCGGCGGATCGTCGACCAGCTGTGCGCCGCCGGGATCATTCCGGTGATCGCCCCGGTCGCGACGGGGGCGGACGGCCACACCTACAACATCAACGCCGACACCATGGCGGGGGCGATCGCGGCCGAGCTGAAGGCGTCGCGCTTCTTTCTCCTGACCGACGTGGCGGGGGTGCTGGACAAGGAGGGCGAGCTGGTCACCGACCTGACGCCGCCCAAGGTCGCGAGCCTGCAGGCGGACGGCACCATCACCGGCGGCATGATCCCCAAGGTCCAGACCTGCGTCGCCGCGGTGCAGGCGGGGGTGGACGCGGCGGTGATCCTGGACGGGCGGGTCCCGCACGGGATGCTGCTGGAGATATTCACCCGCCAGGGCGCGGGAACGCTGGTGCGCGCGGGATAGCCGTCCGGGGTCGGGGGGCATCGCGCGCGCCGCTGGACGCGGGGCCGATCCGGCATGACGGAAGGTTCACTTTCCCGGAACGCACCGCTATCTGCACCCGCACAAGGAGCGCCCATGAACGAGCTGTGGACCGTCGTCGATTTCGTGCTGATGGTGGCGCAATGGGTGATCATCATCCAGGCGATCCTGTCCTGGCTGATCGCGTTCAACGTCATCAACACCTATAACGGCGGCGTGCGGTCGATCTGGCAGGCGCTGGAGCGGGTGACCGAACCGGTCTATCGCCCGATCCGGCGGGTGCTTCCCGATTTCGGTGGGCTCGACCTGTCGCCGATGGTCGTGCTGCTGGTCATCATCCTTCTGCGCCGGTTGGTCGCGATGCAGATGGTGCCGACCTACGTGATCGCGTGACCGCGACGATCATCGACGGCAAGGGCCGCGCCGTCGCCCTGCGCGCCGAGGTGGCGGCGGGTGTGGCCGCGTTCCGGGCGGCGGCGGGGCGCGCACCGGGGCTGGCGGTGGTGCTGGTCGGGGAGGATCCGGCGTCCGCGGTCTATGTCCGCTCCAAGGGGCGGGCGACCCGCGAGGCGGGGATGGAAGGGTGGGAGCACCGGTTGCCCGCCGGGACGGACACCGCGACGCTGGTGGCGCTGGTCCGGCGGCTCAACGCCGACCCGGCGGTGGACGGCATCCTGGTCCAGCTGCCGCTGCCGCCCCAGTGCGACGCCGCAGCGGTGATCGAGGCGATCGATCCCGCCAAGGACGTCGACGGCTTCACCGTGGCGAGCGCCGGGCGGCTCGCGGTCGGGCTGCCCGGGCTGGTGCCGTGCACGCCGCTCGGCTGCCTCCGCCTGCTGCGCGAGGTCCGCGGCACCCTGGCGGGGCTGGAGGCGGTGGTGATCGGGCGGTCCAACATCGTCGGCAAGCCGATGGCGCAGCTGCTGACCGCCGAGAGCTGCACGGTGACGCTCGCCCACAGCCGCACCCGCGACCTGCCCGCGCATCTCGCCCGCGCCGACATCGTGGTCGCGGCGGTGGGGATGGCGGGGTTCGTCCGGGCGGAATGGATCAGGCCGGGGGCGACCGTGATCGACGTCGGCATCAACCGCACCGACGCCGGGCTGGTCGGCGACGTCGATCCGGCGGCGCGGGGGGTCGCTGGCGCGATCACCCCCGTGCCGGGCGGGGTGGGGCCGATGACCATCGCCTGCCTGCTCGCCAACACCCTGTCGGCGGCGCGGATGCGGGAAGGGCCGTAACCGTGCTGGAGCTCTACATCTCGTCCGTCATCACCTTCTTCGTGGTGATCGACCCGCCCGGCTGCGCACCGATCTATGCCGGGCTGACCAGCGGTGCCGGCGCCGCGCACCGGCGGGCGATGGCGGTGCGCGCGGTGGGGGTGTCGGCGGCGATCCTGCTGGTCTTCGCGCTGTTCGGTGAGGACCTGCTGCGCGGGCTCGGCATCAGCCTGGCGAGCTTCCGCATTGCGGGCGGGATCATGCTGTTCCTGATCGCGCTGGAGATGGTGTTCGAGAAGCGCACCCAGCGCCGCGAGGACCGCGCCGCCAAGGTGGCGGACGATCCCGAGCAGGAGGACGTGTCGATCTTCCCCATGGCGATGCCGATGATCGCCGGGCCGGGATCGATCGCGTCGGTGATGCTGCTGATGGCGCGCAACACCGGGCTGGAGCGGACGCTGGTGGTGCTGGCGGCGCTGGCGACGATCCTGGCGCTGACGCTGGCGGCGCTGCTCGCGGCGGGGGCGATCATGCGGGTGCTGGGCGCCAGGATCGAGGCGGTCATCACCCGGCTGCTCGGCGTGCTGCTGGCGGCGCTGGCGGTGCAGTTCGTGATGGACGGGCTGCAGGTCAGCCTGGCTTAGGCCCTACTCCACCCGGAACAGCCGAAACGGCGACCCCCCGGGCAGCGGCAGCGGCGTGAGCCAGGTCGGTACATCGCCGCGGGCGAGACGGGCGTAGAAGCCGTGCGGGGCGCGGGCGCGGTAGATGGTCGATTCGGCGTTGCCGGGGCAGATCAGCAACATGGTCGCGCCGTGGCGGCGGATGATCGCGTGCGCCTCGTCCGGGGAGCGCCCGAACGCGTGGTGGACGTCGAGGATCGCGTCGCCGTTGCGGTGATAGGGGCCGGCGACCGCGCGGTGGTGGGTGGTGACGATCAGCCGCGGGCCGGTGTCGACGAAGGTGAAGACGGTGGCGGCGGGGTAGCGGTCGAGCGGCAGGAAGCGGCTGGTGCGCCCGCATTCGCCGGTGGCGCGGTTGGTCTGGCGGACATAGGCGGTGGGGCGGTCGATCGGCAGGTAGCGGACCATCAGCATCGCGAACACGCCTGACGCCAGCAGGAACGCCGCGACGGGTGCGACTACCCGGACGAAGACCGAGGGCTGGCGGCGGAGCCACGGAAAGGCGACCCAGATCACCGCCGCGGCTCCCGGCACCGCGAGGAGGGACGCGGCGGGACCCGCGCGCGCCTGCCAGAACAGCATCGCCACGGCGAAGGCGGTGAACAGCGCCACCGGCGCCCAGCTCGCGCCCAGGGCGGTGCGCCGGGCGCGCCAGGTGGCGAAGATCGCGCCCAGCAGGCCCGCGACCGGCAGCGCCGCGATCGGAAAGGCGACGCGGAAGGGGTGCTTGTAGATCGGCCGCGCCTCGCGGACGTTGTCGAGCCAGCTTCTCGCGAGTTCGGGGCTGACCTGTTCCGGGCGGCCGAGGCATTGGGGAAAGGCGACGGCGAAGAAGGCGGCGGCGACCGCGCCCGCGGCGAGCAGCAGCGCGAGGCGCAGGCCGCGGCCGTCGCCGGCGGCGGCTGGACCGGGGTCGGCGAGATCGCCCGGGCGGCGGCCGGTCGGCACCAACGAGATCGCCAGCAGCAGCGCCGCGGCGGCGACCACCGCCGACAGCCAGACGGGGGTCAGCGCGTCGCAGCGCATCGCCCGGTTGGCGTCGGAGGCGAAGGCGGCGAAACCGAGTGCTGCGCCGCCGCCGAGACTGGCGGCGTAGGCGCGCAGCCGGGCCGCGTCGCCGCGGTCCCACACCCAGCGCAGCCCGATGATCGCCCCCTCCATCACCTCGAACGGCAGCAGTTCGAGGCCGATGGTCAGCGAGGCGGCGCTGGCGAGGCCGACGATGACCCCGCCGCGCGCACGGTGGGGATCGCACAGACCCGCGACGGTGAGCGCCAAGAGGGCGAGCTGCCAGTTGTGGTGGTCGACGCGCATCGGCGGGAACATCGCCATGGTCGCGGGTGCGCAGAGAAGGAGCACCATGCCGAGCGGCCAGGCGAGCGGGTGGACGAGCCGGCGGAGCGTCGCGGCGAGCGCCAGCATCGTGACCCCGAGCGGCAGCAGCGGCGCGATCCCGCAGGCCAGCCGTTCCGCCCAGGCGTTGCTGGTGAACAGGCGGAAGAACAGGATCAGCCCGGCGATCGGCAGGTCGACCAGCCTGCTCCAGTGGATGTCGAACCCGGCGGGCGGATCCAGCTTGTACTGCCTGAGGTCGTACCAGCCCTGACCCGCCAGCCAAGCGCGGACCTGGGCGAGGCGCATGTTGTCGTCGGTGTCGTGAAGCGACAGCCAGCGGACCTCGTTGAACCCGTCCCACAGCATGTAGCCGGCGATCGCGACCCACGCGACGAGGACCAGCGCGACCCAATGACGGTCGAGGTCGCGCTTCATCTCCTCCACGCTCTTGTGCAAGCCCGCGTCCCCCCTCTACAGCCCGGACCCTCTAGAGCGGGCGGGGTAAAGGGCAAGTGGCGGCCGGAGGGGCATCATCGGTTCTGGGGCGGTGGCGGGCGAGCGGGATGCTGGGCCAGCTGATCCGGTTCGGCATCGCGGGGGGGCTCTCCACCGTGATCTACTCGGCCGTGTACCTGCCGCTGACCGCCTGGGTGCTGCCGCGCGCCTGGGCGGTGGCGGCGGTGCCGCCCGCGTTCCTGGTCGCGGTGGTGTGCGGGTTCTTCCTCCATTCCGCCTGGAGCTTCCGCGGCCACGGCGAGCGCGACGACAGCGGGCGCCAGCACCTGAAGTTCCTGGTGGTGCAGGGGTTCGGTCTAGTGCTCAACGCGCTGTTCACATGGGTGACGACGGCGGTGCTGCACCAGCCTGCCTGGATGGCGCTGATCCCGGTGGTGACGGTGACGCCGGTCGCCACTTTCGCGCTCAACCGGCAATGGGTATTCGGGTAAGACCATGGACCGCATCGTCTACGACCGCATGGCGGCGCATGATTCCACCCACTGGTGGTACCGGGCGCGGCGCGACATCCTGTCGGATTACCTGACCCGCTACGGCGGGCTGCCGCGGGACGCGCGCATCCTGGAGATCGGCTGCGGGACCGGGCACAACCTGCCGATGCTGGCGCGGTTCGGCTCGGTCGAGGCGATCGAGATCGATCCGGCGGCCCGCGCGATCGCGACCGAGCGGCTGGGACGGCCGGTCGGCGACGCGCCGCTGCCTGCGCTGCCGGGAATTGAGCGGGGCGCCTACGACCTCGTCGCGGTGCTCGACGTGGTGGAGCATATCGAGGACGACGTGGCGGCGCTGGCGGCGATGCGCTCGCTGCTCAAGCCCGGCGGCAAGGTGCTGATCGCGGTGCCCGCCCACCAGTGGATGTGGTCGGCGCACGACGTGGTCAACCACCACCACCGGCGCTATTCCAAGAAGACGCTGGCGGCGGCGATCGAGGCGGCGGGGATGCGCGCGGAGAAGCTGCGCTGGTTCAACTCGCTGCTGTTCCCGCTGGCGGCGGCGGCGCGGATCGTGGGGCGGCTGCGCGGCAAGGACGACAGCGACGACTCGCCGCCGCCGGGACCGGTCAATGCGCTGTTCGAGCGGGTCTTCCGGCTGGAGCGGCACTTGGTCGGGCGGGTGCCGATGACGCCGGGCATGTCGCTGGTGACACTGGCGGTGCCAGGCTAGCATCGTCAACCCAGCGACGGCTGGGGTCCATGTCTCTCAGTCGAGGTGCAGCGTCGGGGAGAGGTCGATCCGATCGGGGTCGCTTCGTCCGATCAGGTTGAGCTTCCACACCCGCTGCCGGACCTTGATCTGCTTGTCGCGGGTGATCGCGGCTGCGATTGTGTCGTGTACCTCGACATAGACGAGGGTCAGATGGTGTTCGCGGCAGAAGTCCGATCCGCGGCCCTCGCGGTGCTGACCGACACGTGCGACGATGGTGCTGGTCACACCGACGTATGGCGTGCCGCTCGGGCCGTTGGTCATGATGTAGACGTAGCCGCGCTTCATCGGCGGCAGCTTGCATGGCGGCAGTCATGGATGCCGGCCTGCGCTGGCATGACGGCGAGGGTCAGGGTCGCGACCGGTCGCTCGGCTGCTCCTCAGACCGGAACCCCAGCGTCGCCTTGCCCTGCACCGGTCCCGTCACGTCCGCCACCAGGTACAGCGGGCGGCGCTTCGATTCGATGTAGAGCCGCCCCAGATATTCGCCGATCATGCCGAGGACGAACATCTGCACCGCGCCCAGGAAGACGTTGACCAGCATGGTCGAGGTCCAGCCCTGGACCGCCGAGCCGGTCAGCCAGCCCCACAGGATGTAGACGAACAGCAGCAAGGACACGCCGGTGAGCGCAAGGCCGACATGGCTCGCCCAGCGCAGGGGCGCGGTGGAGAAGCCGGTCACCGCGTCGAAGGCGAGGCGGAGCATCTTGCCGAACGGGTAGCTGGTCTCGCCCGCGACGCGGGTCTGGCGGTCGTAGGGGAAGGGCACCTGGCGGAAGCCGATCCAGGCGACCATGCCGCGGATGAAGCGCGCCTGTTCGGGCAGCGACAGGAAGGCGTCGAGCGCGCGCCGGCTCATCAGCCGGAAGTCGCCGGTGTCGAGCGGGATGTCGATGTCGGTTACGCGGTCGAGCAGGCGGTAGAAGAGCTTGGCGGTGGCCTTCTTGAACACCGTCTCGCCCTCGCGCCGGCGGCGCACGGCGTAGACGACGTCGGCGCCCTGTTCGACCATCGCCCGGCGCATGTCGGCGAGCAGTTCGGGCGGATCCTGGAGGTCGGCGTCGATGATGAGGATCTGCTGGCCTGCGCACAGGTCGAGCCCCGCGGTGAGCGCGAGCTGGTGGCCGTGGTTGCGCGACAGGTTGATCGCAACGAGCCGCGGGTCGGCGCCCGCGAGCCGCTGCATCGCCGCCCAGGTACCGTCGCGGCTGCCGTCGTTGACCAGCACGATCTCATGGTCGTCGCCCACCGCCGCCCGCGCCGCGGCCGAGACGCGGGCGTGGAGCTGATCGAGGCATTCGGCCTCGTTGTAGCAGGGAATGACGACGGAGAGGGCTGGGCGGTGCATGGCTGCCGTCTTACCAAACCCTCTTCGTCATGCCAGCGCAGGCTGGCATCCATGTCTCGCCGCCCCGATCGCGTCACTCGGATCGGAGAGACCCCGACCCCGGCCTCCGCCGGGGTGACGGCTAGGCCGCGACGATCACCTTGACCAGCATGCCCGGGCGCAGCGTCGGCGCGTCGGGGTCGAGGCCGTTCAGCACCACGAACCGCTCCCGCTGGTTGGCGGTGTAGGCCATCTGCCTGGATAAGCTGTCCACCGTGTCGCCTGCCTTCACCGTGACGATGCGCAGCCGCTTGGCCGGCAGCGCGCCCGCGCCGGTGCCGCCGTCGTAGCGGAGCCCGTCGAGCATGCGCAGGAAGGCGGTGTCCTGCGCCGGCACCGATTCCGGCTTGCCGGTGGTCTTGGCGAGCTGCTCGGCACGGCGGACGCGGTCGGCGCCGTTGGGATGGGTCGACATCCAGGTCGGGATGCGCTGCCCGCTGCGGCCGGCGGCGGTGGTCGCCAGCGTGGTGGACGCGTCGAGCGCCGCGAGCATGTCCGCGGCGGCGTAGGGGTCGTAGCCGGCGCCGTTCAGGTAGCGGACGCCGAGCGCGTCGGCCTGATATTCCTGCTCGCGCCCGTATTTGAGCGTGTAGATCTGCGCGAACGCGCCCGCGCCGCGGGCCACGAGGTCGCTGCCGGTGAGCGCCCCCGCGCCGGCGGCGAGGAGCGAGCCGATGGTGGAGCGGCTCTGGCGTCCGGCGGAGTGGCGAGCGGCGACATGGCCGACCTCGTGCCCCATCACCGAGGCGAGCTCGGCCTCCGAGTTCATGAGCGCGAGCAGCTGGCGGGTGACGTAGACGTAGCCGCCGGGGATCGCGAAGGCGTTCTCCACCGGCGAGTCGAGCAGGGTGACGGTGAAGTCGCTGGACGCCCCCGACAGGCCGGACTGGGTGGCGATGCGCTTGCCGACCCGGTCGACGAAGGCTGCCTGCGGGCCGTTGTAGGCGCCGCCGAACTCGGCGAGGAGCTGGGGGTGGGCCTGTGCGCCCTGCGCCTTCTCCGACGCTGAGATCGAGCGGACGGTCTGGGCAGCGATCGGGGCCGCGGCGAGCGAGAGCGCGGCGGCGACGGCGAGTTTGCGCATGATGGTTTCTCCCCTGTTCGGGAGGCGTAACGACCGGACCGGCCTAAAGCTCCTCCCCGTGGACGGAGAAGGAGTTCGGTCAAACCCGCTCGACCCGGTTGACCGCGTCGGCCGCGCGCAGGCCCGCGATCAGGCGCATCAGCTGGGCGACGTCGTGGACCTCCACGTCCACCGTGTTGGTGTGGAAGCGCGCGTCGCGGGTGTCAAGGCGCAGCGCGATGATGTTGGCCTTGTGCGCGCCGATGATGGTGGAGACGATGCCCAGCGAGCCGGGGACGTTCTTCACCTGGACCTGGATGCGCGCCACCGCGCCGTCGGCGCCGTCGCCCCAGGCGAGGTCGACCCAGTCGGTCTCCGCCGCCGAGCGGTCGGCGAGGTCGGTCAGGACGCGGCAGTCGATCGCGTGGACCTCGATCCCCGCATCGGGACGGCGCAGCCCGACGATGCGGTCGCCGGGCACCGGGTGGCAGCAGCCCGCGAGGTCGAACGCGACCCCCGGCTCCAGCCCCTCGATCGAGATCGCGCTGGCCTGCGGCGCGAGCGCGGAGTCTGCACCCGCCGAGCCCGGCATCAGCGCCTCCATCACCGCGGCATCGGTGAACTGGCGCCGCGCAATGGCGACGAGCAGCGCGTCCTCGTCGGCGAGCTTCAGCCGCTTCAGCGCGTGGGCGAGCGCGTCCGCCCCGAGCTGCGCGGGCAGCCGCTCGACCAGGTCGGCGTAAAGCTTGCGCCCCAGCGCGACCTGCTCGGCACGCTCGCCCTGGCGCAGGCTGCGGCGGATCGCGGCGAGCGCCTTGCCGGTGATCGCGACGCTGAGCCAGGCGCGCTGCGGCGTCTGGCCGCGGGACGACAGGATCTGCACCTGATCGCCGTTGCCGATCACCGTCGACAGGGGCACGACGCGGCCGTTGACCTTGGCGCCCACCGCCTGATCGCCGAGATCGGTGTGGACCGCATAGGCGAAGTCGATCGGGGTCGCGCCCTTGGGCAGCTGGTGGAGCTCGCCTTTGGGGGTGAAGGCGAATATGCGGTCGGCGTACATCGCCATGCGGGTGTGCTCGAGCAGCTCCTCCGGGCTCTCGGCATTGTCCAGGATCTCGACCAGATCCCTGATCCAGCTCGACTGGTGGTCGGCGCGGACCCGGTCCTTGTAGGCCCAGTGGGCGGCGAGGCCGAACTCGGCCTGGGCGTGCATCGCCGCGGTCCTGATCTGGATCTCGACGCGCTGGTTCTCGGCGTGGATCACCGTGGTGTGCAGCGATCGGTAGCCGTTGCGCTTGGGGGTGGAGACGTAGTCCTTGAACCGGCCGGGCACCATGGGCCAGCGGCGGTGGATCAGTCCCAGCGCGCGGTAGCATTCCTCCTCGCTGTCGACGACGACGCGGAACGCCATGATGTCGGACAGCTGTTCGAAGCTGATGTGCCGCTCGGCCATCTTGCGCCAGATCGAATAGGGATGCTTTTCCCGCCCCGACACCTCCGCCTCGATCCCGCCGCGGGCGAGCACCCCCTTCAGCCCCTCCGCGATCGCGGGGATCCGGCCGGCCCCCGCCTCGCCGAGCTGTTCGAGCCGGCGCGAGATGGACTCGAACGCCTCGGGTTCGAGCTGTGCGAACGCGAGCGTCTGCATCTCGCGCATGAACTCGTACATGCCCACCCGCTCCGCGAGGGGGGCGTAGATGTCCATCGTCTCCTTGGCGATGCGGCGGCGCTTCTCCGGCTTCGAGATGTGATGCAGCGTGCGCATGTTGTGCAGCCGGTCGGCGAGCTTGACCAGCAGCACGCGGATGTCGTCGGACATGGCGAGCAGGAACTTGCGCAGGTTCTCCGCCGCCCGCTCGCTCTCGGTCTGCGCCTCGATCTTGGACAGCTTGGTGACGCCCTCCACCAGCCGCGCCACCGAGGGGCCGAAGATGCGCTCGATCTCCTCCGGGGTCGCGACCGTGTCCTCCACCGTGTCGTGGAGGATCGCGGTGGCGATGGTCTCGTCGTCGAGGCGCAGGTCCGTCAGGATGCCCGCGACCTCGATCGGGTGGCTGAAATAAGGGTCGCCGCTGGCGCGCTTCTGGCTGCCGTGCGCGTGCATGGAGAAGACGTAGGCGCGGTTGAGCAGCGCCTCGTCGGCGTCCGGGTCGTAGTCGAGCACCCGATCAATGAGTTCATATTGACGCAACACAGGTTGCAGATGGGGCGGTGCAGCATTGCTTTGCAACACGAAAGTGGGCCGCTTAGGGTTTCGCGGATGGAGCGGACCGGAGAGCGACTGCGCGAGCGGCTGGACGAATGCAGCCTGCCCGCGGCGCTGGAGGCGATGGGCGAGCG